>Ga0209257_1000125_pt1 | contig 218126 bp, 225 predicted proteins | sample AraplaCvi_mCL_r2_FD_184277 | JGI IMG/M metagenome (GOLD analysis project Ga0209257, IMG submission 184277) | Arabidopsis root microbial communities from North Carolina, USA - plate scrape MF_Cvi_mCL_r2 (SPAdes) (version 2) | ecosystem: Host-associated > Plants > Roots > Endosphere | place... | reverse complement strand
ATGGGGTGCGGACCTGCCGGGCGCACTGGAATGGATGGCCGGGTCAAGCCCGGCCATGACGAGCTTTGGGGTGGGAGTCGCGGGTCCTTGATCCAAGTTTTGGGCAGATCGCACGGCCGAGCCGCCCCTCTCCCTACCCTCTCCCCTCGGCTGGGCCTCGGGGGAGAGGAGGGTGGGGCCTTGATCCAGGGTTTCGCAGGTCGCTCGGCCGAGCCGCCCTCTTCCTCGGCGCTCCGCGCCTCGGAGAGGGGAAGGTGAATGGATCAGATGCCCGCGGCGGCGGAGCGTTGGCGGGCGTCGAAGGTGGGGCAGTTCTGGGGGGCGCCGTCGCAGCACTTCTCGACCAGGAAGTCGAGGAGCTGGCCCACGCGGTCGAAGGCGGCGCTGTAGATGATCGAGCGTCCCTCACGGCGCGAGGTGATCAGGCCGGCGTGGCTGAGCACCGACAGGCTGCTGGAGAGCGTGTTCTGGAGCATGTCCAGCCGCCGGGCGATCTCACCCGCGGCGATTCCGGCCGGGCCGGCTTGGACCAGCAGCCGGAAGATCTGCAGCCGCCGCTCGTTGCCGAGGGCGGAGAAGGCTTCGGAGGCTGCTGACTCTTCCATGTATCCGGAAAACTCGAAGTTGATCAACAGGTTGCGTCGACTGGACGACGCATATGCAATTGCGAGCCACTCTCATTGTAAACGTTAACAAGGTTAACCTAACCCGTCGAGGGCTGCGACCCTGCCGTCGTCCGAAAAGTAGAGCTCCCGCCGGAGAAAAATGCCGCATTTCGCTTCGCAGGCGAACCTTTTTGTTTCCTCAAGAAATTCGAGATATCTCGAACATTAAGTTCGGTAGATCAGCGTTCTTCGACGCAGGCCTGCCTCGGGGAAATGTTAGGACCCACCATGAAGATGTTCTCTTTCGGCAAGCTCGCGCTGGCCCTCACCGCCGTCGCCACCGTGGCGATGCCGGCCGCCGCCGACGCCGCCACCTACGTCTCGCAGTTGGAATATCGCGACGGGCTCGTGGGCCCGCAGACGCCGTACGGCACGGTCAAGCTGGAGGAGATCAGCCCGACCACCGTCAAAGTCACGGTGACGCTGGCCGATCCGGCCTCGCGCTTCGTGAACACCGGCGGCCCGCACGACCCGTTCCTGTTCAACGTCGTGGCGGCCGGCAACGTGGTCGTCTTCAACTCGGGCGACCAGGACTTCTCGTACGCCGGCAACGGCACGTTCAACTCCACTCCGTTCGGCAACTTCATCGACAAGATCGCCTGCTGCGTGATCCACGGTGGCAACAAGGACGGCCAGGAAGGCAACGGCCTCGCCAACGGCGACGCCCCGCCGCTGATCTTCACGATCTCGAACGCCGCCGGCCTGACCTTCGCTGGCGTGAACCCCACCCTGAACGGCAGCGGCAAGCTGGTGACGCCGGGCACGGGCAACCAGTTCTCGTCGAACGCCGGCGGCTGGTGGTTCGCCGCCGACATCTACGACGGCAAGACCGGCCTGACCTACAACGTCGCCGCCAAGGACGCCTTCGCGGTCACCACGGTGCCGGAACCGGCCACCTGGGCGATGATGATCATGGGCTTCGGCGCGGCGGGCGCGATCCTGCGCCGCCGCCGGGCGATCGCCGCGTAACACTGCTCACTCTAACGTGACGAAGAAACCCCGGCCCGCGCCGGGGTTTTTTTGCGCCTCCGCGCCGCGCGAATGGCGTTTTCGCAAATAAAAACCGCTAGATATAGACATATCCCCCCTCCCTCGCTCTTTCAGCGAACGCGGGCATCCCTGGGTTGTTTGACGTTTCGTGATTTCTCGATGAATGGTTAATGACAAGGGAGCGGCGTCTGTCGTCGCTCGTGTAAAGGGGTACTGGAATGCGGAACCGTCTCATCGCTACGGCCGCTGCCGGGGCCATGGCCGCCGGCCTCTCCGTCTCAACACCCGCCGCCGCCACCGTCACCATCACCGCCTCGGTGTGCAGCAGCTGCGAGAACGTCCACCTGATCCCGGACGACAACCTCGGTGACTTCGTGGCCTATGGCGACGTCCAGAGCGGGACGATCGGCGTCATCTTCACCGGCATCGAGACCATCAAGACCGGCGTCGGCAACGGCCTGCCCTGGGTGACCGCCACGGACGGCGGCATCACCTACCTCGATACCGCCGTGCAGAACGGCTACGTCTTCACCCAGGCCGGCTTCAACCTCAACGACCTGCCCGGCAACGGCGACTGGTTCGTGAAGGTCTCGGCCTTCAACGGCGCGACCCTGCTCGCGCAGCAGGTGTTCGGCGAGAGCAACAACACCAAGTTCGAGATCGCGGCGACGGGCGGCGACGTGCTCACGCACTTCCAGATCCAGCTCGTCACCGACATCGGCGGCCAGACCAATGTGGCGCTCGACGGCGCGACCGTGCTGGACGGCGTGGGTCAGATCCGAATCGAGGACGCCACGGCGGGTGTCCCCGAGCCCGCCACCTGGGCGCTGATGATCCTCGGTTTCGGAGCCGCCGGCGCCACCCTGCGACGCCGCCGGACCGTTCTCGCCTAGGGGACCCCGTAAACCCCAACGCGAGCGGAGGCCCCGGCGCCCCAACGCCGGGGCCTCTTCATGTCCGGACCTCTGCGCGTCCGGGCCTGCCTGGACGTCAGGCTTCCCGTCCGAACGTTGATCGCCTAGCTTCAAACGGCCGTTTGAACGAGGGCCGCGCAATGGACCTGGACTGGAGCGACGACGACCGCCGGTTCCGCGATGAGGTGCGGAGCTTCCTGGACGCCGAACTGACGGCCGACCTGCGTCGGGTCGGCTCCCGCCTGACCAGCGTCTACGCCGAGTACGAGCCGATGATGGCGTGGCAGAGGATCCTGCACGCCCGCGGCTGGGCCGCGCCCGCCTGGCCGGTCGAGCACGGTGGCTGCGGCTGGTCGATCACCGAGCGGTACATCTTCGCCAGCGAACTGGCCGCCGCGCACGCGCCGCCGCTCTCGCCCATGGGCCTGGGCATGTGCGGCCCGGTGCTGATCGGCCACGGGACGCCCGCGCAGCAGGCCCGGTTCCTGCCGCGGATGCTGGCCGGGGACGATTTCTGGTGCCAGGGCTATTCGGAGCCGGGCTCGGGGTCGGACCTCGCCTCGCTGCAGATGGCCGCCGTGGACGATGGCGACGACCTGGTCTGCACGGGCCACAAGCTGTGGACGACCCACGCCAACTACGCGAACTGGATCTTCTGCCTGGTGCGGACGGCGAGGGAGGCGATCCCGCAGAAGGGCATCACCTTCCTGCTGATCGACATGGCGAGCCCCGGCGTGAGCGTGCAGCCGATCGTGTCGCTGTCCGGCGAGCACATCCAGAACCATGTGTTCTTCGACGAGGTGCGCGTGCCCAAGGCGAATGTCGTCGGACGGATCGGCGAGGGCTGGGGCGTGGCCAAGTACCTCATGCAGTTCGAGCGGGGCGGGGGCGTGCAGGCGCCGGGGCTGAAGGCGCGGCTGGCGCGGATCGAGGCGATGATCGCGGCCGAGACGGCCGGACGGCCGGAGCTGGCCGGCGAGGCCCGCGCGCTGCGGCGGCAGGCGGCCGACGCCGGCGTGCAGGTCGCCGCGCTGGAGGCGACCGAGCTGAAGCTGCTTTCGCGGCTGGCGGCCGGCGATGCGCCGGGTGCGGAGTCGTCCCTGCAGAAGACGGTGGGCACCGAGCTTTCCCAGCGGCTGACCGAGATCGCCCTGGCCGCGGCCGGCCTGTTCGGCGGCGCCCACCAGCCGCACACGGTCTCGCCGGGCGGGCCGACGCCGGGGTTCGTCCCGCCGAACGACGGCCTGGGCGTGGGCCCCGACTATGCCCGGACGGTGGCGGCCAAGTACCTGAACGACCGCGCAGGCTCGATCTATGCGGGGTCGAACGAGATCCAGCGGAACATCATGGCGAAGGCGATCCTGGGCCTCTGAGCGGAACCTGAGCTTGCGGGGGACGGTTTCCTCTACCTGCCCGACCTCACGGAAACGCGGGGCGGAAGGAGGGAGACACAAGATGAAGACCCTGATCCAGGCCGCCAGCCTCAGCCTCGTGCTGGCCGCCGCCGCCCACGCCCAGACGCCGTCGAGCGCGGCGCCGCCAAAGCCGGCGACGGCTGCGAAGCCCGGCGAGGCCGCGCCCGGCACCGTCAATCCGCCCGCGGCCGGCACGCCGTCGGCCACGGCGCCTTCGAGCCCGGCGCCCGCCGCGGCCGCGACGCCGCCGGCCGTGGACACCAGCGCGACGACCTCGCCCTACAAGACCGGCATGGTGGTGAAGGACGCCCAGGGCTCGACCATCGGGCCGATCGCCAAGGTGGTGCGCACACCCGACGGCGCGACCACCGTCTCGGTCACCGTGGGCGGGCGCAACGTCAACCTGCCGGCCTCGGCGCTCACGCTCGGCGCCGACGGCGGGGCGGTGAGTTCGATGAGCAAGGCGCAGATCACGGCCTCGACCGCGCCGCCGACCTAGGACCGGTTCAGGCGGCGGCGATCAGCCGGGCCGCCACGTCGCAGAGCGGCTCGAACACGTCGAGGCGGCGCGCCCAGTCGTGGGGGATCGCCTCGGCGCCATGCATCGCGCCCCAGGCCTGGCCGGCCAGCGAGGCGGTGGTGTCGCTGTCGCCGTCGTGGTTGGCGGCGATGCGCAGGGCGGCCTCGAAGCTGTCGGCGCGCAGGACGGCGTAGAGCGCGATGGCCAGCGCCTCCTCGCCCGTCCAGCCCTCGCCGAGGGCGGCGACGCCCTGCTCTGGCGGCAGGTCGACGTTGGCGGCCAGGGTGCGGGCGGCGTTGGCGGCCTTCAGCACCTCCTGCGCGCCCGGCGTGGCGGCGAGGCGCTCTTCCATCCGGTCCAGGGCTACGCCGAGCGGGACTTCGGCCGCCAGGTCGCTGATCAGGCTGGCGAAGGCCGCCGCGCTGAGCCGCCCCGAGGCGTGGCCGTGGGTGAGCGCCGCGGCGGCGTCGGCCAAGCGGAAGGCGGCGTCCGCGTCGAGCGCCGCCACCAGGCCCAGGGGCGCCACGCGCATCACCCCGCCGCTGCCCTTGGAGTCGTTGATCGGCGCCTCGGGCGCGCCCATGCCGCCGGCCTTCAGCGCAGAGAGGCAGGTGCTGCCCGGCGCGCGGACGGCCCACAGTGCGCGGTGCTGGCTGAAGCCGGTGATCCGGGGATGCCAGTCGCCGAGCTGGGTGCGGAACCAGGCCATGCAGCCCTCGCGGATGCGGGCCACGATCTGGCCCTCCGAGGCCGGGCGGCCGCCGGCGATCGCCGCCAGCAGCCCGTCCGCGGTGAAGAGGGTCATCTGGGTGTCGTCGCTGACCACCAGCGTCCCCTCGCGGGGTTGGGGTTCGGTCAGGCCCTGCGGGCCGTACTTCTCGCGGATCCTGGCCAGCGAATTGAACTCGACCGCATAGCCGAAGGCGTCGCCGACCGCGCCGCCCAGCAGGCAACCGAGGATGCGGCCGGCCGCCGGGTCGGAAAGCACGGCCTCGCCCTTCCCGCGCGGATCGGCGGGCGCGACGACGTTCAGGCGAGGCATGCGGATGCGCGCCGAGACCTCGTTGGCCGGCACCCCCAGTTCGCCCAGGAGCCGGGTGGCCAGCCAGCGGCAGCGCACCCGGCCGTCGTCGCAGTGGATAAGGACGCGGCCGCCACGCCGCAGGATCTGGCGCGCCTGCCAGCCGGCATAGGCCCACAGCCGCTCGAACTTGGCGCCGGGCGCGGCGCCCGCGCGCAGGGGGACGTGATGCCATTGGGACGCCACGCGGGGCAGCGCCTCGGCGAGGTCGGCGCGGCCGACCAGCTTCAGCTCCTGCCCCGACATCACGGTCACGATCATGTCGGGCCGGAAGGCGGCGATCGCCGCCAGGTCGGCCTTCAGCCCGCCGCCCAGGCCGGGACACGACGAGAGCCCGATCGCGCCGCGGCCAAAGCCCACGACCTCGATGGGGAGCGACGATGACACATGGGCGAGACTCATGGCGAAGCCCTTCGGTTGACAGGAACGCGAACTGACTTAGTGTCAGATGCACACTTACCATCCGCTACTTAGTGTCGTCAATACACGAACATGCCGTACACCTACGAATATCCTCACCCCGCCGTGGCCACCGACGTGGCCGTGTTCACGCTGCGGCGCGGGGCGCTGCACGTGCTGCTGATCGAGCGGGGGGCCGAACCGTTCCGCGGCGCCTGGGCCTTGCCAGGCGGCTTCCTGCAGCCCGACGAGGAGCTGGACGCCTGCGCCCGGCGCGAACTGATCGAGGAGACCGGCGTCGACGCCGAGCTGCTGCTGCACTTCGGCAACTTCAGCGCGCCCGGCCGCGACCCGCGCGAGCGGGTGATCTCGGTGGCCTACCTGGCCCTGATGCCGTCCGACGAACTGCGGTTGCAGGCCGACACCGACGCGGCCCAGGCGAAGTGGTTCCCCGTGCGCGACCTGCCGAAGCTGGCCTTCGACCACGACCGCATCCTGGGCGAGGCGATGGCGGTGCTGGCGGGCCATGCGCGGCGGATCTCGCCGCTGTTCGCCCTGCTGCCCGAGCGCTTCACGCTGAGCCAGCTCCAGGGCGCCTACGAGGCGGTGACCGGCGAGGACGCCGAGAAGCGCAACTTCCGCAAGATGGTGGCCGCCCTGGGCTGCGTGCGCGAGACCGAGGACTTCGCCCACGGCAGCCACCGCCCGGCGCGGCTGTACGCGGCGGCGTAGACCCTACTGCAGCGGGACGGCGGCGGCCGCGTCGTCGCGGAGGTCGAAGGTGCGGGCGGCGCGCGGCTGGGCCAGCATGGCGTCCATGGCTTCGAGCGCACGCTCCAGCGGCGGCACGGTGATGCGCGAGAAGGCGCGCGTGCGCAGGCGGCCGATGGCCTCGGCCAGGGCGTCGCGCCGGTCGCGCAGGTCTCGCAGATCGTCGTTATTCATCATCGAGCGGCGGCTATAGCGAAGCTGGACGGACCGCGGCAGGACGACATTTGTCGCAGGGCGAAACGGTCGCAGGGCGACGCTCGCGGACCGACAGGGCTTTGGGAGTTTGGAGCGGGTGAGGGGAATCGAACCCCTGACATTCAGCTTGGGAAGCTGACGTTCTACCTCTGAACTACACCCGCGCTCGCCCGCGGACGTGTCCGCGGGGCGATCCCTTTAGCGGCTCCTGGGCGCGGCGTCGAGCGCGCCGGAACGCCTCGGACCAGACGCCTCAGATCACCTGCAGGAAGATCATCGCCAGGCCCACGACCGCGACGGTCCACGCGGCGGTGCGCAGGTAGGGCAGGCCGACCAGGTAGATCACCGCGAAGGCGGCGCGGCCCCAGAGGAAGAGCTGGGCGCCCAGCGCGGTCATCGCGTTCTCGCGGCCGGCGGCGTGGGCGACCAGCACCAGGGCCGCGAACAGCACCAGGCTCTCCAGCATGTTGCGATGCGCGCGGTGGGCGCGGCCGACCCAGCCGGTGAACTCGGCCATGCCTTCGCGGTTGCCCATCAGGGGCGGCATGCCGACCTGGGTGATCGAGCCCAGCACGGCGACAACCAGTTGGATGACGGTGAGCGCGACCGCGCACACCAGGAGCTGGAGTTCCAAGGACATTCGTTCGCCTCCCCCGAAGCGGCCGCGCGGCTGCGGGCCTGATGGGAGAACAGCGCTCGTTGGCGAACCTGTCAAATGGCGGTCGTTGACCTCGCCGTCCGCGGGCCGCACCTTCGGGGGAACGCGATATCCGAGGAGACGGGCCATGGCCGACGGCGGAACTCACGACAAGGACGCGAATGGGCGGGCGACCTTCACGGCGATGACCGAGGGCACGGCGGCGGACTGGGCGGCGATCGCCGCCGCGGGCCAGGCGCACCGAGGCGAGCACGTCGACCGGATCCTTTCGCACCTGAAGCTGCTGGGGGGCGACTACGGCGGCTTCAACGTCGACCGGCTGGAGCACAGCCTGCAGACGGCCACGCGGGCGCATCGCGACGGGCGGGACGAGGAATACGTCGTCTGCGCCCTGCTGCACGACATCGGCGACATCCTGTTGCCGGCCAGCCACGCCGAGCTGGGGGCGGCGATCCTGAAGCCGTACATCTCGGAGCAGAACCACTGGATGCTGGAGAAGCACGGCATCTTCCAGGGCTACTATTTCTTCCACCACCTGGGCCTGGACCGCGACATGCGCGACGAATGGCGGGGCCATCCGTGGTTCGAATACACGGCGCAGTTCTGCCACCTGTACGACCAGAACTCGTTCGACCCGGCGTATGAGAGCCTGCCGCTGGAGGCCTTCGTGCCGATGATGCGGCGCGTGATGGAGCGGCCGGTGCGGTCGATCTACAAGAAGCCCGAAGCCGCATAGACGCATGCACGGGGGGCGCAGCGTCCTGGCGTCAGCCGCCGCGCTGTGGGCGGCGGGTTCGGCCGTCTGCGCCCAGCCGGCGCCGACGAGCCCGCAGGACCGGGCCCGCGAGGCCGCGGCGATGATCACCGCGGCTGGCTTCCGCATCCAGGGAAACCAGATCCTCAACGGCTGCGGCCGGCCGGCCCAGCCGCGGCCGACGGCCGTGGACATGAACGGCGACGGGCGGCCCGAGGCGGTGATCGTCGACGTCGATCCGGCCTGCTACGGCCCGGCGGGGCAGCAGTTCTGGGTGATCCAGAAACAGGGACAATTCGCCTGGAGCCTGGTGGGCGCGGGCCAGGGGCGGATCCGGCTGCTGGAGACCCGCACGGCGGGCTGGCGCGACTACACCCTGGACGGCCCGGGCTGCCAGCGGACGTGGACCTATCAGGGGGCCCAGGGCTACCTGTCGCTGAAGGCCTGCCCGGGCGAAGGCGGCGCGGCGGCCCCTGCCCCGGCGGCCGGCGGCAGTGCGGCGGACCGGGCGGCGGCGTTCCGGGCGGCGGGCTTCGCGCCGACGCGCGGCAGGTACCTGGCCTGCGACAAGAGCCAGGAGTTGGCGATCGAGGTGCGCGACCTGAACGGCGACGGCCGGCCGGACGCGATCATCACCGACAGCGGGACCGAGTGTTTCGGCAACACGGGCCAGGGCTGGGTGCTGGTGACCAAGGACGCCTCGGGCGGCTGGCGGAAGCTGTACGACAGCCAGGGCATCCCGGACTTCCTGCCGACCAAGGGCGCCGGCGGCTGGCCCGACGTCGTCAACGGCGGCCCGGGCTTCTGCTTCCCGGTGCTGCGCTGGAACGGGGCGGACTACGCCATCGTCCGGTGGAAGGCCGAGCAGCCGGGAGCGTGCGCGGGACGGCGGTAGCGTCTATCTCCCCGCTCGTCATCGCCCGGCTTGTCCGGGCGACCCATGATCTCGGCGTTCGAGAGAAAGGCTCAGCGGCCCCGCCGAGGACAATCCGCGAGTCCTGCGATCTTGGGTGGCCCGGACAAGCCGGGCCATGACGACCGGAAAATGGGATCAGGCCGCCTCGTCCTGGAAGATCTCCTCGATCTTCATGTCGAACAGGCGGGCGATCCGGAACGCCAGCGGCAGCGAGGGGTCGTACTTGCCCGTCTCCAGCGCGTTGACGCTCTGGCGGGAGACGCCGAGGCGCTCGGCGAGGTCGCCCTGGCTCCAGTCGCGCTCGGCGCGCAGCACCTTGAGGCGGTTCTTCATCGGATCATCCATAGCAAGGCCGTCCCGATTCCGAGGAGATAGACGCTGCCCGTCACGAGCAGCGCGGTGGCGAGGGCGAAGGGGCTCATCGATGGCTCCACCACCAGCCCGCCCAGGCGGCCGTGTAGCCGATGACCTGGGCGAGCAAGACGGTGGCGCAACCGGCGGCGAAGTCGCCGTGCGGGCCCGGCAGGATGAAGTGCGGGACGGCCATCCGCTCGCTGTCGACCAGGATCATCACCGCGCCCGCCACCACGATGCCGGCCGAGCCGCCCCAGTACCAGGCGAACTTGTGGGCCTCGCGCGCCACCTCGTCGAGCGCGCGCCACCAGGCGATGACGAAGGCGGTGGTCCCGGCGAGGACGGCGACCAGCGCGACGAGGCGCAGCCAGCCGGGCAGGTCGATCGCCGCGAAATGCTTGAGCGCCAGCACCCCGCCGATCACGAGGCCGACCGCGAGCAGGTTGAAGGTCATCGCTCGCACGTGCTGTCGACGCTGTGTCATGGGTGAAGTCTCCTTGTCTTTATGACAAGGAAACATGACACGATGGATATGTCAAGCAAACATGACAGAATGTCAGGCGACCTGTTCTTGCCCTGCGAAGCGGGGATGTGGGAACCCGAAGGTGGAGGAGACACGGACGCGGCTGCGGGGCGGCTGGACGTGGGCGCACGGCCCCAGCGCCCCCTCCACCACTTCATGGTCGCCCTCCCCCGTTCGCTGCCGCCCTGCGGGGAGGAACTTGGGCTACTGGACGCGCTCGACGCGGAACCCGCGCGCGGCGAGCAGGGCCGGCAGGCCGTCGGGGCCCAGCATGTGGAAGGCGCCTACGTTGACGAGTTCGACGCCCGCGCCGGCCATCTCGGCGGTGAGCTTGTCGGCCCAGGCTTCGTTGCGGCGCTTCAGGAAGGCGTCGTAGAGGGCGGGGTTCTCGGCGCGCATCTGCTCGATCTGGCCGGCGCCGAGGGTTCCCGCGAGCCAGGCGTCCTCCAGGCTCTGCGGCTTGAACGGCAGGCGCAGGCGTGGGCCACGGCCGCGCTCGCGCACCACGTCGGCGAGGTAGCGGACCTCGGAATCCTCGGGCAGGCCGGCGAACATGCGGGCCTGGTCCTCCAGGGTCTCGAAGGCCCGGATCTGCTTGGACTCGGCGCGGGCGGCCCGCGTGATGGTCAGGTCGGCGCCCTTCTCCACCGATGCGCCCTTGGCCAGCGCCGGCTGCATGGAGAGCATCAGGGCCGCCGCCCAGGGCCGCAGGTGGTCGACGCGGGAAAGGTCAGTCTGGCGGGCCAGCGCGCCCAGGTCGGAGGGCGCCAGCTTGCGGCTGAGCGGCCGGTCGGGATCGACGCCGTAGCGCTGGACCAGCAGGCGGATGGTGTCGGGATCGCCCGACTGCATATCGGCCTCGAACCAGACGGTCCCGGCGCGGGCCAGGACGGCGTCATAGAGCGGCGTGCGCCAGGCCTGGCTGGGCTTCAGGGCGTGCAAGGTGCCGAACAGATAGACCTGGCTGTCGCGGTCGGAGACACGCCACATGGCCGGCGCCGCATGGGCCGCACCGGACCATCCCAGAACCAATGCGCCCGCCGCCCCGGCGAGCCTGCGCAACCAACCCACGGTGTCCCCCGACATCGAGCGCCCTCAGGCGCCAGAGCCCGCTCTCGCGGGCTCGCAGTCTTTGTCTAGAGGCCTTCTTGTCCGCTCATGATGTCTCATCAGAAGCGGGAAGGCCTCTGGGGACTATGCCTCCCAAATCCGGAAATGCTTGGATAATTTCAGGCCCTGGCGCTGGTAGTGCGACCCTAGGTCGCCATAGAGGCGGGTCGGGCGCTCGGTGAGCGGCTCATAGACCAGGCGGGCGACGGTCTGGCCGTCCTCCAGGATGAACGGCGTCTCGTGGCTGCGGACCTCGAGCACGCCCTTGGAGCCCTTGCCGTGCGCCTCGTCGGTGCCGAAGCCGGGGTCGAAGAAGCCGGCATAGTGGACGCGGAACTCGCCGACCGACGGGTCGATCGGCGTCATCTCGGCGGCTTCGAGCACGGGAATCTCGACGGCCTGCTTGGACGCCAGGATGTAGAACTCGCCGGGGTCGAGCAGGAGCTGGCCATTGCGCGGAACCAGCGGCTCCCAGAAGTCGCGCGGGTCGTGGCCGTCCTCGTGGTCCAGGTCGACGACGCCGGCGTGGCGGCGGCCGCGGAAGCCGGCGATCTCGCCCGTCAGGTCGACGCCGACGCTTTCGGTGCGCAGGCGGGCCGGGACGCCGGCCTTGAGGCGCAGCTGGTTAAGGCGCGTGCCCGAGCGGACCAGCACCGAGAAGGTCTGGGGCGCGATCTCCATGTAGAGCGGGCCCTCATAGCCCTCGTCCACGTCGTCGAAGGCGTCGCCGTAGTCGGTGATCACGCGAACGAAGACATCCACGCGGCCGGTGGAGCTCTTGGGATTGGCGCGGGCCGAGACGCCCTTGGGCAGCTTCACCCGCTCCTGCAGCTCGGCGATGTAGACACAGCCGCGCTCGAGCACGGCGCCCTTGGTGAGGTCGAGCTCGTGCATCGCCACCTCGGCGATGCGCTGGCGGACCGTGCCGTGGCGCGGCAGGAACGAGGCGCGGACGCGCCACGCCTTGCCGGCGAGACGCAGGTCCAGGCTGGCGGGCTGGACCTGGTCGGCTTCCCAGGGCGTGGCCGACGCGATGGCGCCGCCCGCGATCAGGGCTTCGATGGACTGGCAGGGCAGGATGCCCGGGACGCTGAAGTCGCTCATGGGCCGCGAACCCTTAACGCAGAACCGTGGCGTGGCAAGGCTTGGCGAGGGGAATTGAGGCCGCTTGCAGGAAAGCGGCGCTTGACGGGCCGAGGCGCCCAGCGTTCAAGGCCCGCAGTTTTTCTGAGAGGAGCCGGTGATGGCTGAAGATCCGCGCGATTGGGAAATCGAGACCCGGGCAGTGCGCGGCGGCCTCATGCGCACCGAGCACGGCGAGATTTCGGAAGCCCTCTTCCTGAACCAGTCCTTCGCCTACGAGAGCGCCGCCTCGGCCGACGCGCGGTTCGCCGGCAATGCGCCGGGCTTCATCTACCAGCGCTTCGGCAACCCCACGACGCAGATGTTCGAGGACCGGCTCGCGCTCATGGAAGGCGCCGAGGCCTGCAAGGCGACCGCCTCGGGCATGGCCGCCGTGCAGCTGGCCCTGATGGGCCTGGTCCGCGCCGGCGACCACATCGTCGCCGGCCGCGCGCTCTTCGGCTCGTGCCGCTGGATCCTGTCGGAATGGATGCCGCGCTTCGGCGTGGAGACGACCTATGTCGACGCCACCGACCTGGAGGCGTGGAAGAACGCGGTGCGGCCCAACACCAAGTGCTTCCTGGTCGAGAGCCCGGCCAACCCGCTGCTGGAGGTCACCGCCATCGGCGCGGTGGCCGAGATCGCCCACGCCGCCGGCGCGAAGCTGGTGGTCGACAACGTGTTCGCGACCCCGATCTTCCAGAAGCCGCTCGCGCTCGGGGCCGACATCGTCGTCTATTCGGCCACCAAGCACATCGACGGCCAGGGCCGGGTGCTGGGCGGGGCGATCCTGGGCGCGGCCGACGTGCTGACCGAGGCCTACAAGGACATGCACCGCCACACCGGGCCCGCGCTGTCGCCGTTCAACGCCTGGGTGCTGCTGAAGGGCCTGGAGACGCTGGAGCTGCGCGTGCGCCGCCAGACCGAGAACTGCGGCAAGGTCGCCAACGCCATCGCGGCGCATGCCAAGGTGCTGAAGACCATCTATCCGGGCCGGCCCGACCACCCGCAGGCGGCGATCATCGCCAACCAGATGACCGGCGGCGGCAACGTGGTCGCCTTCGACCTGGGCAGCCGGGAGGCGGCCTGGCGGTTCCTGGACGCGCTGGAGATCGTCGACATCTCCAACAACCTGGGCGACGCCAAGTCGATGGCCACGCACCCCTGCACCACCACCCACCGCTCCATGCCCGAGGCCGAGCGGCTGGAGATCGGCCTGACCGAGGGCTGGGTGCGGATGAGCGTGGGCCTGGAGGGCGCCGGCGACCTGACCCGCGACGTGAGCCGCGCGCTGGACGCCGCGTAGGGCCCGCCGCTCGTCTCATGGCGGTTCATCGCCGCGCGGAACGGCGTTACGGTGAAGCCATGCAGATGCTCCGCCGCACCGCCGCCGTCGCCGTCGCCACGCTGCTCGTCGCAGCGCCTGCCCTCGCGCAGGCGCCGGCCGCCGCGCCGAAGTCGACCTATTTCCTGTTCGTCTACAGCGCCGGGCCGGCCTGGAAGGTCGGTCAGCCGATCGCCGTGCAGGGATTGGGGCCGCACGGCATGTACATGACCAAGCTCTTCAAGGAGGGCGTGGTCTTCGCCGGCGGGCCGTCGACCGAGCCCAGCGGCAATGGCCTCGCCATCGTGCGGGCGAAGGACGAAGCCGACGCGAAGGCGCTGCTGGCAGCCGACCCGGCGATCCAGGCCGGCATCATGACCGCCGAGATCCGCACCTGGCGGCCGCTCTTCGCGTCGAAGGATTCGCTGCTGCCCTGAGGGGGCTTGCGAGCCCGGAACGGCGGGCCTAGGCTGCGAATATGACGGATGTAATTCCTGCAGCCGCACCCGCCGCGCAGCCGATGACCGAAGAGATGGTCGACCCGCCGACGATCAAGAACGCGGGTAAGCTCGGCTACGAAGGCGCCGACATGCTCGGCGCCGTGTTCCTCGCGCTGATGTTCGGGCTCATAGCCGTGGGCGCCATGCTGCACGCGATATTGACGAGCCACGGCCGGGGCGCGCGCGGCCTCCTGCTGAACGCCGTCGCGGGCGTCGCGGCGATCGCGTTGTTCGCTGGGATCAGCTTCGGCTACGGCGGCGAAATCGACCCCTACTACGGGCTGTTGTACCCAGCTCTGATGATCGCGTTGATCTGGATGTTCCTAGCCGTGCTCGCGGCCACGGTGGGGGCGGTCTTCCGGCCGCTGTCCCGCATCAGGCGGCCGGCCTGAAGGCGTGGACATCCCCGCCGCCGACGACATGGACCCGCCGACGATCAGGCACGCCGGCAGGCTCGACATCACGCCTGATGTCGATGTGATCTGGCTCTACAGCGGCTGGCTGGTGACGGCCGGCGCGGCGGCGCTCCTGGTGCTCGCCGCGTGCGGGCGCTGGCGCGTGGGCCTCGCCGTCTGTGCGGCCGCAGGCGCCATCCGAGAGTTCGTGTTCCAATGGGACGCCCGGAGCTACGAGGGCTCGGCCCTGCTCAGCCGCCAGGACGCCGTGCGCCTCGTGATGGAGGGCGCCTCCCAGCGATGGCTGGAATGGCTGCAGCTCGGGCTCGTGGCGCTCGGGATCGGCGTGGCGGTGCGCTGGATCGTCCGACGGTTCGCGCAACGGGCGTGAAGGCGCGGCACGCCCTTTCCACGACGAGCGAACAGGATCCGGGCTCAATCGCGGGTGTGGAAGCACGCGAATTGATTCAGAAGCTTAAACAGCTCTGTCATCCCGGCCGCAGCGAAGCGGAGAGCCGGGCTCCAGGAGCCGCCGCACCGCAGAACCCCCTGGGTCCCGGCTCCGCAGCCCGCAAGCGGGCTTTCGCCGGATGACGGAGCTCACGGATATCGGGCCTAAGCCGCCTCCAGCGTCTCCGGGGCCACGGCGTAGACGCGGCTGCAGTATTCGCAGGTGACGTGGATCTTGCCGTCGTCCTCGACCATGGTCTCGCGCTCGGCGCGGTCGAACGACTTCAGCACCGTCTCGATGCGTTCCTGGTTGCAGCGACAGAAGGCGCGCAGCGGCCTGGAGCCGAAGACGCGGACGCCGTCCTCGTGGAACAGGCGGAACAGCAGCCGGTCGGACGACAGCTCGGCGTCCAGCAGCTCGTCCTCGCCCAGGGTCTCGAAGAACGCCTGGGTGCGCACCCAGGCTTCCAGGGTCTCGCCGCGGGTGTCGTCGGCGGCGATGTACTGGATGAGGAAGCCGCCGGCGCGCCAGCCCGCGTCTTCCCGACCGACCGCCAGGCGGACACGAGTGGGGGTCTGTTCGGACTGGGCGAAGTACTGCTCGGCGCAGAGCGCCAGGGTCTCGCCGTCGATGGACGTCATGCCCTGGTAGCGGTCCATCTCGTTGCCCTGGTCGACGGTCATCATGAAGACGCCCTCGCCCAGCAGGGTCTTGGCGCCGGGGCGCTGGAAGCCCTGCGAGGCGGCGGCGACTTCTTCAGGGTCGAAGCGGCAGTAGCCACGCAGGCCGCCCGAGGTGTCGTAATCGGCGACGACGTAGCGGACCGGGCCGGCGCCGCGCGCCTCCACGATCAGCCGGCCGTCGAACTTGAGGTTGGAGCCCACCAGGGCGGCCAGCGCGCACGCCTCGCCCAGCAGGTTGGCCACCGGCTCGGGATAGTCGTGGCCGGTGAGGATCTCGTCGATGGCGGGGCCCAGGCGCGCGATGCGGCCGCGGACGGGTTCACCCTCGATCTGGAAAGCGCCGACGAGGTCGTCGGGGATCATCGTATCGGACATGGGCGCCAATATAGGGCGCGTCGGGTCGGTTGCGAGCGGGCGAGTTGTCCTAGGGGGCGGCGACCTTCCGGAAGTCGAGGGCGTAGACGCGGCCGCTGGTGAAGCGCAGGGCGGTCGGGCGGCCGTCCGGCCCGCGCTGGACGCGGACCAGGGCGCCGTCGACCAGGAAGGCGTCGCGCTCCAGCGGCTCGGCGAGGGCGGGCTCGCTCGGGCGGTCGGCGGGGGTGAGCAGCAGGCGGCCGTCGCGGACCGAAGCCAGCAGGATGCCGCCCGCCTCGGTGGAGGCGTAGGCGCCCGCCAGCGGCTGGAGGTCGGCGGCCATGGGCAGGACGGCCTGGATGCGGCGGTAGGCGACGGTCTCGCCGTCCGATGTGCGGCGCTGGGCGCGGTCGCCGGTGAAGGCGATCTCCGCGCTCCCGCCGGCCTCGTAGCGGCCGCCGCCCAGGGGGACGAGCTTCGCGCCTCCGCGCAGGCGCAAGGCGCCGTCTTGCATCACGAGCCGCAACAGGCCGCCGGTGCGCTCGTCGAGCCAGAGGCCCGCCAGGCCCGAAGCGGCGCCGGGCGCCTCGGCTGCCGGCGGGGCCTGGGACGGACGCGGCGCGAACGCGTCGGCGACCGCGTGGCCCAGGTCCACGGGGTTGGCGTCGCCGCGGTTGCAGAGCAGCGCCACCGAGACGCCCGAGACGGGCAGGCGGGCAAGCCAGGCGCGGTAGCCGGCCGTCGAGCCGCTGTGGGAGACCTCGGCGCGGCCCTTCCAGGTCTGGACGACGAGGCCGTGGGCATAGGCGATCCTGCGACCGTCGGTCAGCACGGCCTGCTGGCGCATACGGGCGTCGAACGTCGGACCGAGCTTGCCGTTCGTCAGTGCGTCGTTCCAGATCAGCAGATCGCCGACGTTCGTCAGCAATCCGCCATGACCATAGGTGTTCTCGAAGGGCATCTCCTGGCCGAAGCCCTCGCCCATGGCGCGATAGGCGACGGCGCGGCCGGGCACGATGCGGCGGAACTCGTCGCGCCAGGACGTGTGGGCCATGCCCAGGGGCTGGAAGAGCCGCAGCCTGGTGAAGTCGGCCAGGCTGTAGCCGCTGACCCGCTGCACGATCAGGGCGGCCAGGTTGTAGCCGGTGTTGGTGTAGGAATAGGCCTCGCCGGGCGTGTAGTTCAGGGCCTTCTGCCGCGCCGTGACCTGCAGCACGTCGGCCGGATTGTAGACCCGGCTGGTGCGCGGCCAGCCGATGAGGTCCATCACCTCGCCCCAGTCGCGCAGGCCGCTGGTGTGGCTGAGCAGCATGTCGACGGTGATCGGGCGACCGTAGTCGGGCAACTCGGGGATGTATTTCCGAACGTCGTCGGTGAGGGCCAGCTTGCCGTCGTCGACGAGCAGCAGGATCGAGGCGGCGGTGAACTGCTTGGAGACCGAGCCGGCCTCGAAGATCGTGTCGGGCGTGATCGGGACCGCGTGCTCCAGGTCGGCCGAGCCGTAGGCGGCGAAGACGGGCGGGGCGTCCTTGGGCTTCACGCCGACCGCGCAGCCCGGCGTCTGCTGCGTGTAGCCTGCGAAGATCGGGTCGAGGCTGGGGGCGGCGGCGGCGGGCGCTGCCACGGACAGGGCCAGGATCACGACGGCGGCCAGCTTCACAATGTTCTCTCCCCGGCAGACAGGGCGAGGCTAGGGGCGCAGGATGCGTCGCGGAAGCGGAAACGGAGCAGGCAATGCGAGGGATGGACTTCACGCGCCGGGCGGCGGCGCTGGGCGTGGCGGCGGCGGTGCTGGCGGCGGGCGCGGCCCACGCGCAGGCGCAGCGCAAACCCGACCTGGCCGACGCGGTGGCGGGAACCTACGCCGGCGACGTGATCTCGGACTCGAAGGGATCCAGCCGCAGCAACGTGACCCTGACCGTGACACGTACCGGTCCGAACACCGTGAGCGTGACCTCGAACTACGGCCGCCTGCCGCAGATCACCGTGCCGCTGACCGCGGCCATGAACACCATCCAGCAGGCGCGCGGCGACAGCGTCTTCCTCTACGACCGCGGGAAGAAGTCGCTCGACGTCAGCTTCCTGAACGAGGTGAGCTGGTCGGGGGTGAAGAACTAGGCGCTCCCCGCGCGTAGCGCGGCGCGCCGCGCCCCACCCGTGGAGCGGCAGCGAACGGGGTAGGCGTCAGCGAAGCTGACGGAGGGGGCGCTGGGGCCGTGCGCCGGCATCCCAGCCGACCTGCACGGCCAACGCCCTCCACCACATTCGTGGTCCCCCCCACCCGCGCTGCGGGGAGGCACTATCGGTTCGTCAGATCGCGCCGAAGCACCAGGCGAGGATCGACTTCTGGGCGTGGATGCGGTTTTCCGCCTCGTCCCAGACCAGGCTGCGGGGCCCGTCGATCACCGCGTCCGTCACCTCTTCCCCCCGGTGGGCTGGGAGGCAGTGCAGGAAGACGGCGTCGTTGGCGGCCAGGCCCATCAGCTTCTCGTCGACCTGGTAGGGCTCCAGGGCCTCGATCCGCTCATCGTGGTCGGTGTCGCCCATCGAGACCCAGGTGTCGGTGATCACGCAGTCGGCGCCGCGGACCGCCTCGGCCGGGTCGTCGGTCGTCATGATCTGGCCCTGCTGCTCGGCCGCGCGCGCCAGGTCCATCATGTCCGGGTGGAAGACGGCCGGCGACGCGATATTGAGCTTGAAGCCCAGCTTCGGCGCCGCGTGGATGAAGGACGAGCATACGTTGTTGCCGTCGCCCACCCAGGCGAACGTGCGGCCGCGGACGTTGCCTCGATGCTCCTCGAAGGTCATCAGGTCGGCCAGGATCTGGCACGGGTGGCTCTTGTCGGAAAGGCCGTTGATGACCGGCACGGACGACCACATGGCCAGGCGCTCGACGTCCTCGTGGACGTTGGAGCGGATCATGATGGCGTCGACCATGCGCGAGAGCACGCGGGCGGTGTCCTCGATCGGCTCGCCGCGGCCCAGCTGCATGTCGACCGCGTTCGAGATGATCACGTCGCCGCCCAGCTGGCGCATGGCCGCGTCGAAGGAGAAGCGCGTCCGGGTGGAGTTCTTCTCGAAGATCATGGCCAAGGTCCGGCCGCGGGCCGGGTGGTCCTCGTCGGGCTTGCCCTTGGGCCAGCCGATACGGGCGGCTTTCCGGGCCTTGGCGTCCTCGAGGATGATCCGCAGCTCGGTTCCGTCGAGCTTCCAGATGTCGAGGAAGTGGCGGACGGGCTTGCTCATGCGGCGGCCGCCTTGGCCTGGGCCGCCTCGCAGGACTTCTCCAGCAGGCCGATGGCCTCGCGGGCCTCGTCCAGGCTGAGCGTCAGCGGCGGCAGGAGGCGCACGCAGTTGTCCCCGCCCCCGGCGATCAGCAGGTGATTGTCGCGGGCGTGCTGCATGAACTCGCGGTTGGGCGTCGCCAGTTTCACGCCGATCAGCAGGCCCTTGCCGCGGATGTCGACCACGACGTCGGGGAAGCGGTCCTTGAGGCCCGACAGCTGCTGGTTGAGATAGCCCGAGACCTCGCGGACGTGGGCCAGCAGTTCCGGCTTCACCAGCTCCTCGACCGAGGCCACGCCGACCGCCATGGCCAGCGGGTTGCCGCCGTAGGTGGAGCCGTGGCTGCCGGGGGTCATGCCCTTGGCCGCCTCGGCCGTGGCGAGGCAGGCGCCGACCGGGAAGCCGCCGCCCAGGGCCTTGGCCACCGCCATGATGTCCGGGTTCGCCGCGCCGTCGGCCCACTCGTAGGCGAACAGCTTGCCGGTCCGGCCCAGGCCGCACTGGATCTCGTCGTAGATCAGCAGCGTGCCGGTCTCGTCGCAGAGCTGGCGGATCTCCTTGAGCTGGGCTTCCGTCCACGAGCGCGCCCCGCCCTCGCCCTGCACGGGCTCGAGCAGGATCGCCGCGGTGGTCGGGCCGACCAGCTTCTTGAGGCCTTCCAGGTCGCCGAACTTGGCGTGCACGAAGCCCGGCAGCTCGGGGCCGAAGCCCTCGACGTAGCTGGGATTGCCCGCCGCGAAGATCGTGGCGATCGTCCGGCCGTGGAACGAGCCGTCGAAGCCGATGATGTCGATCCGGTCCGGCTGGCCGTTGGCCCAGTGGTACTTCCGCGCCGTCTTGATCGCGCACTCGATCGCCTCGGCGCCCGAGTTGGTGAAGAAGGCCACGTCGGCGAAGGTGTTGTCGGTCAGGAGCTTCGCCAGCTTCTCCTGGTTCGGAATCTTGAAGATGTTGGAGGTGTGCCAGAGCTTCTCGGCCTGGTCCTTCACCGCCTGGACCAGCTTCGGGTGGTTGTGGCCCAGCGCGGTCACGGCGATGCCGGCCATGCAGTCCAGGTAGGCCTCACCCTCGGCTGTAAACAGTCGCGAGCCCTCGCCTCGCTCGAACGCCAGCGGGGCGCGCGCGTAGACGCCCATGATGTGATCGCTGGGAACGGGGGCGGAGGTCGTCTCGGCCACTGTCTGGGCCCTCCAAAAATGAACGTCCCCGCCGCGCTAGGCAGCGGGGACTGGAAGGCTTCGCCTTTTCGGGGCGAAGTGTGACGAAGTCAATCATTTGCTCCCCCTTTGGGGGAGAGCCGCTTTGCACGAAATGGCCACGGGCGGGGAAGCCGGAGCTCCCCGCCCGCCGGCGCCGCCTAGAAGTCGGCGGTCAGGCCGAGGAAGATGTAGCGGCCGAAGGAGTCGTAGACCTGCGGCCAGGTGTTGCCGTTGCAGGGCCCGGTCGGGCAGTTCGACGAGCCGGTGAGCGGCGGGTCCTTGTCGAAGATGTTGTTGATCCCGCCGCGGAAGTTGAGGTTGTCGCGCATGGTCCACGACACCGCGAGGTCGAAGTAGTCCCGCGCCTTCAGCGTCTTGTCGGACGCGTACTGCAGGTCGGGATTGTTGAGCTGCGGATCCTTCGAATAGGCGTCCAGCGTCACCTTGTTGAAGTGGCGCCATTGCAGGCTGAACGTGACGTCCTTCACCCACTCGCCGTACTCGAACGGGGTGGACCAGCTGACCCGGGCCTTGTGGCGCCATTCGGGGTTCGGAGCCGAGAGGCCGCCCGAGACCGAGCAGATGGTGCCGTAGTAGCCGGCGCAGTCGAAGGCCTCGTCGCCCGGCAGCGGCTGGGTCTTCAGGGTGTCGAGGTAGGTGCCCACGAAGTTGAAGTTCAGGCTGCCGCCGTTGGCGATGCCGAACCGGTCGAGGTCCGTGCGGTAGCCCACGTTGACGTCGAAGCCGGTGGTCGAGAGCGAACCGGTATTGAGCGTGGTGTCCTGGACGTAGCCCTGCGGCGACAGCCAGATCGAGCCGGCGGCGTCGCGGTGGACCAGGCTGCAGAAGAACGGGTCCAGGGTGTTGACGCAGCGGTTGATGATGGTGTCGGCGCCGATCCCGGAGATGAAGTCCTTCACCTTGATGTCGAAGTAGTCGACCGAGAAGTTGAAGCCCGGCAGGAAGTCCGGCTGGTAGACGAAGCCCACCGTGTAGGTGTCGGCGGTTTCCGGATCGAGGTTGGCGTTGCCGCCCAGCATGCCGTTGTACTGGTTGGCGGGGTTCTTCTCGATGGCCAGCACCTGGGCCGCGGTCAGGCCGAACGCCTGCGAGCACTTGGCCACCAGCGGGCTGGAGGCGGCGAGGCCGGCGCAGGGATCCTGGGTGCCGTCCAGCACCACGTTGTTCTGGGAGAAGAGTTCCAGGATGTGCGGCGCGCGGACGGCGCGGTTGTAGCCGCCGCGCAGGCGCAGGCCGTCGATCGGCTCCCAATCACCAGCGATCTTGTAGGTCGAGGTGGTGCCGATCGTGGAGTAGTCGGAGTAGCGGTAGGCCAGCTCCAGCGTCAGGTTCTTGGCGAAGGCCATGTCCTGGACGATCGGGATGCGGGTTTCGCCGAACACCTCGTAGACGTCGAAGGCGCCGTTGACCGGCGGGGCCGCGCCTCCCGCGCCGTTCAGCTGACCCGAGGCCGAGATGAAGTCGGCGGCGAAGTCCATCGTCTCGCGGCGGTATTCCGCGCCGACCGACACGCCCACGCCATCATTGGCCCAGGGCGACTTCACGCCGTAGTCGGAGAGGTCGCCGCCCAGCGAGAAGTTGACCACCCGCTCGAACAGGTTGCCGGCGATGGTGGAAGGCGTTTCCAGGTAGTCGAGCGCCGCGCGCGTCACGCCGCCCAGTTGGAAGATGTTGTAGGGCACGCAGGCCGGGTCGGTGCCGTTGACCTTGGACACGCAGGTGGGCGTGCCGTTCACCGAGACCACGTTCAGGGCGTTGTTGATGGCGGCCGTGCGGAAGAAGCCGGTCGAGACCTGGCTGAACGAGACCCGGCCATACTGCATGGCGAAGTCGTAGTTCCAGTTGTCGTTGAGGTCGCCGCGCAGGCCGATCACATAGCGGTACTGCTGGTGCTGCATGCGACCCTGGCGGCCGCCGCCCTCGATGTTCCGCCGCGAGATCGTGCCGGTGAAGGTGCCGTTCGGGTTGGTGGCGCAGGTGCCGCCGCCGGACGCCGCCGTCGGGACCAGCAGGGCCTTCTGCTGGGCCGACATCAGCGGGTTGGCGCAGTTGACCGAGAACGTGCCGGCGAAGATGCCGCCCGGCGCGATCTGGAACGTGGACGAGTCGTCCATGAACATCACGTCGGCGTAGGCAGTCGCCCAGTCGTTGACCTCGTACTCGGCGAAGGCGCCCAGCACGTAGCGGTCGTCGGGACGCTGGTAGTAGTTGGTGGGGCCGAAGTTGTAGACGTCGGTCGCCGCGTTGCGGATGCGGAAGGTGTTGCCCGGGCCGGCCGGGTCGACGACGAAGCTGCCGACGCGCGCCGGGAAGGCGGTGCCCGAACCGCCGCAGCCGGCGGCGGCGAAGGTGGCGGCCGAGTTCAGCGTACAGGCCGAATAGTCGCGGTTGCCCTGCAGGATCGGCTCGACGTGGCGGTAGCCGGCGTAGGCCGTGACGTTGCCCTTGCCGTCCGGCGAATTGACGCCGATCACCAGGGTGACCTGGCTCATCTCGCCGTCGCGGACATTGTCCTTCGGCAGCTGGAAGAATTGCGGGTTGGCGGCCTTGTTCTGGGCAGCCTGGACGACGTCGGCGATCGGGCTGGAATTGTCGTGCTGGTAGAGGCCGTACTGGGCGTCGACGCGCACGCCCTCGAACCGGCGCGACATGATGAAGTTGACGACGCCGCCGACGGCGTCGGCGCCGTACACGGCCGAGGCGCCGCCCGTCAGCACGTCGACGCGCTCGATCAGGGCCGACGGGATGAAGTTGATGTCGGGCGCGAGGTTGGCGCCCGTCGTGTTCGGCGTGCCGGGCATCAGGCGCCGGCCGTCGATCAGCACCTGGGTGCGCGTGGGGCCGAGGCCGCGGAGGCTGACGGTCGCGGTGCCGGTGGAGCCGTTGGACACCGAGGAGCCCTGGGCCGCGAAGGCCTGCGGCAGGCTGTTGATCATGTCCTCGACGCGGGTGACGCCGGTGGCCTTGATCTCGGCCGCGCTCACCGCCGTGACGGGACTGACGCTCTCCAGGTTCGGCGACGGGATGCGCGTGCCGGTGACGACGACTTCCGAGACCTCGTCGGCGCCGCCGGTCTGGGCCAGCGCCGGGCCGGCGACGGCGATGGCCGCGCCACAGATCATCGAAGACGCCAGGAGGCGCGCACGTACGGAATGCTTGCTCACGATCAATATCCCCTTCGCGGACGCTCGCCGTTCGGCGCCGCCGCTCCCCACAGGAAGGTTTCGGTCTCTGTGACGAGACCCGGTGACGTGGAGTTACGTTTGGGTCATAAACACGGTCAATCGACGGTCAAGCAACGACCGATGCGCATGAAGCAACACACCGGACATGCGTGTGTATTCCGGCAATTTTCCTGAAGAATCCGGCGATTGACGGGGAAGATTTGCTAGAGGCGTGCTTGCCGGGACACAGCGCGGAGCGGCGTCGAATTCGTAATCGCGGCCGTCGTCAGCGCCTCGTCGAAGTAGCGGCGGATAGGCAGCAGCGCCCCCGGCTTCACGGCCGCCTGACGCTGTCGCAGTTCCACCAGGCCGGCGGCCGCCAGGACGCCCAGATGGTGGCTGACGTTGACCCGCGGGATCGCCAGACGACGCGAGAGATCGCCCGCGGAGGCCGGGGCGGCGACCAGGCTTTCCAGCAGGCGGCGGCGCACGGGGTCGGCCAGGGCGCGGAACAGGTCGGGCGCGGCGGCGGCCATCAGGCCGTGCGGCGGCGCGGCGCGGCCGCCTCCCCGTCCATGGCCTGCAGCCGGCGCGAGACGGCGAAGCGCTCGCGCAGCCAGCCCTCGCCCACCGAGGCCTCGAACCACAGGCGGTCGAAGTAGGTGCGCAGCTGCGGCAGCGGATCGACGGTGGCGACCAGCAGGCCATCCTCCTCGCGCACCAGGCCGGCGTCCTTCAGGACCCGGACGTGATGGGAGACCGCGGGCCGCGTCACCGTCACGGCCGCCGCCAGGCCGTTGATCCGCGAGGGACGGGCCAGGATGCGTTCGTAGAGCTCGCGCCGGGTGGGATCGCCCAGGGCGTCCAGGGCCGCGCCGACCGGGTCGCTCATCCCCGGCCTCCCGCCGCGCGCAGGGGCTTCACCACCGCGCCGGCGTCCAGCGGCGTGGATCGCAGCAGGCTGAGGAAGCGGCGAAGCGCCGGGTTGTCATGGTCGTTGCGCCAGGCGGCCGTGAGGCGCATGGCCGCCGCGCCGGGCAGGGGCGAGAACGCGACGGCGGCGCGGGTGGAGTGGGCCACGCTCTGCGGAACGATCGCATGGCCGACGCCGGCGGCCACCAGGCTGAGCACGCCGTCGTGCGAGGTCATCTGCACCCGCACGCCCGCCCGCGCGCCGCCGCGCTCGGCGACCAGCTTCTGGATGCGGCTCCAGTCGTCGCCGGCGGCGCACAGCACAGGCGCCTGGCCCAGCGGCTCGTCGGGCGCGTCCAGCGGGCGGGCCAGCAACCAGGGCTCGGCCCACAGCGGCAGGCAGTCGAGGCCGGGCGGCGCGTCGTCGGCGTCGATCAGCACGGCGTCCAGCTCGCGGTCCAGCACCGCGGCCACCAGCTCGGCGGCCGAGCCGCCGCGCAACTCCAGCTCCACGTCGAAGGCCGAGCGGCGATAGGCGCGCAGTACGGCTTCGGCCGGGCCGGCGGTGACGGGCCAGACGTGGCCCAGCCGCAGGCGCCCCACCTCGCCGCGCCCGGCGGCGCCGGCGCGGACCGCGGCCTTGGCCAGCAGTTCCAGCGCCCGCTCGACCTCGGAGAGGAAGCGCTCGCCCGCGCCGGTCGGCCGCGCGCCGCCCGACGAGCGCTGGAACAGCGAGACGCCCAGCGCGTCCTCCAGCGCCAGCACGCGCCGCGACAGCACCGACGGGTTGACGCCCAGCACCTCGGACGCACGCCGGAAGCCCAGGTGCTCGCGCACCATGAGCGCCGAGCGCAGCGCGGCGATGTCCTGGGCGGCAGAGGCCTCGGCGCTGCGCTTCATCGCGCCGGTCCGGTGGGAATGGGTCTCATGCGTCGCCATTAGACCCCCGTGGCCGCGGCGGGCTTGGGGTTAATTGCCCTGTCGTCGCGCGAGGCGACCCAGGCGATGGCGAGGCCCACGAGGATGTGCGCGGCGACGTCCAGCGCCGACTTGCCGCCATCCCACTTCGGGAACACCTGCGGCCACCGCAGCGGCAGGACCACCAGGTACATGGCGGCATAGAGGAAGAGGCCGTAGATCGCGCCGGTGGCCAGCGGGCGGCGGACGACGACGGGGATGCGCCGGGCGACCAGCACGTAGACGGCGCCCATGCAGGCGGCGATCGTGAAGTGGGTGACGAGGCCCAGCACGACGGGGCCGACGCCGTCCTTGGCCGCCGGGCCGATCCAGCCGCTGGCGACGCCGCGCCAGGGGCCGGCCAGCGACTTGCCCGCGGAAAGGGCCAGCAGCGAGGCGTAGGCGAAGTCGACCCCGCCGCCGGCGAGGCCCGCCGCGGCGATGCGCGGCGCGAGGCTTCGGCCCGGCCCGGAGGCGACCGGAGTGGCGGCGGCGGCGGTCATTCGAGGGGTCCTCCTTGCAACCCTCGAAGGTTGACGTCGGCCCGTCGACCCGGTCGCGCACGTTCCGACACACGAGAGCACATTCCGATGATGACGGAGGCGCCGTTCGCCGCATTGCCTTTGACTCCAAGGGAGTCTGGCGTTGCTCTTGCAGGCACAGGCCGCTGATGACGTACCCGTTCAAGTTCAAGGATGCCGAGCCGACCCTGACCTTCGGGCGCACGCGCGAATGGGGTCCGCTGGCGGCGACCGAGGTGCACGCCACGCCGGGGCGCTATCCCGGCCGCGTGATGACCGAGCACCGGGTGATCTTCTACCTGACGCCGAACGTGCCCACCGACTGCGCCTGCGAGGGCGTCGGCGCGTTCCGGGTGCAGAGCCCCTACGATTTCGACCTGGTGCCGGGCGGCGCCTCGGGCGTCTGGGAGGACCATGCGCCCTGCGACATGGTCTCGGTGCGGATGGCGCCCGGCCTGTTGTCGTCGACCGCCGAGGCCCTGAGCCTGCCGGGGGGACGGGCCGAGCTGGCGCCGAAGATCGGCGCCCGCGACCCGCTGGTGGAGCATGTGGTGCGGGCGCTGATGGCGGAGCTGCAGGCCCCCGCCCCGGCCGGCCGCATCTATGCCGACAGCCTGGCCACGGCGCTGGCCACCCGCCTGCTGCAGAACTTCGCCTCGGTGGGCGTCGGCGGCCGCCAGACGCTGTCCAAGCCGCAGGTGCGACGCATCGTGGAGTTCGTCGAGGCCAACCTGGACGGCGAGCTGACCCTCGAGCAGCTGGCCGAGGTGGCCGGCATGAGCATCCCACACCTCACCACACTGTTCCGCCGCACCATGGGCCAGTCGGTGCACGCCTATGTCATGGAGCGCCGCGTGCAGAGGGCGCGCAGCCTGTTGCTGGACGGCCGGGCCACCATCGCCCAGATCGCGCTGGAGACCGGCTTCGCCCACCAGAGCCACCTGGCCCGCTGGATGCGCCGCCTGCTGGGCGTGACGCCGTCCGAGGTGCTGAGGGCTTGATGCCATCCCTCCTCGAACGAGGAGGGATGGGGCCTAGGTCTTGATCTTGTAGCCCGTGCGGAACATCCACAGGCACACCCAACCCAGGACGAGCACCAGCACCGCAGTCATCACGGCGCCGATCGTCAGGTCGCTCTCGGCCCGGCCGATGAAGCCGTAGCGGAAGCCGTCGATCAGGTAGAAGAACGGGTTGAAGTGGCTGAACGAGCGGAACGGCTCGGGCAGCCTTTCCACGAGGTAGAACGTGCCCGACAGGAAGGTCATCGGCATGATGACGAAGTTGGTGACCGCGGCCATGTGGTCGAACTTCTCGGCCCAGAGGCCGGCCATGATGCCGATGAAGCCCATGATCAGCGCCGCTCCGAGGCCGAAGTAGGCCACGGCCCAGGGCTGGGCGACCGGCAGGCGGGCGAAGGGCAGCACCGCCACGAGGCTGATCAGGCCCACCACGATGCCCCGGGTGGCCGCGCCGCCGCCGAAGCCGATGACGTGCTCGCCCGGGGTCAGCGGCGGGGTCATGAAGTCGCCCATCAGGCCGTTGAACTTGGCCTGCAGCAGCGACGACGAGGAGTTGGCGAAGGCGTTCGACAGGATCTGCATCATGATCAGGCCCGGCGCCACGAACGTGCCGTAGGCCACGCCGTGCACCTCACGCCCGCCGCCCACGGCGACCACGAACACCAGCATGTAGAGGAGGGCCGTGACCACCGGCGCCGCCAGGGTCTGCATGCCCACCTTCATGAAGCGGCGGACTTCGCGGACGTAGAGGGTCTTCAGCCCCTCCCAGTTCACGCCGTTGTAGGCCCGCGGCTGGGGCGGCAGGACGGTCTCTTCGAGAGGCAGATCGCGCATGGCCGACATGTGCGCGCTGGCGCGCCTTGACGCAAGGCCACGCCCCATCCACCGCCCAATTACGAATCAACATCTAGTTCCTGTGGATGACGGGCATGGCGCCTATTGTGGGCGTCAATGAGTTGTTTACTACTGATAGTGGTTGGTGGCGGCGGAGTTCTCTCGGCGCCACAAGATGTTGATCTCGGCGCGCCGTGTGGGGCCGCGCCGGGTCCCTGGGTGGGAGGCGAGACCATGGGTTGGACCGACGAACGCGTCGAACTTCTGAAGAAGCTCTGGCAGGATGGCCTCTCGGCCAGCCAGATCGCCAAGCAGTTGGGGGGCGTCACCCGCAACGCGGTGATCGGCAAGGTCCACCGCCTGGGCCTTTCGGGCCGGGCCGCGCCGTCAAAGCCGCAGCGCACCGTGTTCAAGAGCCCGCGTCCGGCCCGCGCCGTGACGGCCGCCCCGTCGGCCCCGCGCCGCATCGCCGAGCCGGTCTCGGCCGCGCCGACGCCGTCGCCCGTGCGCTATGTGGACGAGACCCCCGGCACCGCCACGGTGCTGACCCTGGGCGCCCACATGTGCAAGTGGCCGATCGGCGATCCGTCGCTCGACAACTTCACCTTCTGCGGCCGCCGCTCGGAAGAGAACGGCCCCTACTGCCACGAACACGCCACGGTGGCCTACCAGCCGGCCCAGGCGAAGAAGAAGTCCAGCGCCGCCGAGCTCGCCCGGAGCCTGCGCCGCTACATCTGAGATCCGCTGGAGAGCGGTCTGTCTATCCGTTGGGGATGGGAGACGCGTCTGGAACCGAGGGCTGCGCAAGCTTCCTTGAGGTCCCGGGCGCGTCTCTTTCTTTATGGCTCCCCCGCCGGGGGAGCTGTCGGCGAAGCCGGCTGAGGGGGCTTCCGCTGGAACCTCGCGGCTGCGATCCTCGCGGGCCAGAGTCGCGCACCGCGTCCTGAGCGGAAGCCCCCCGGCCCTTCGGGCCGCCTCCCCGGCGGGGAGGAACTGGATGACCATGACCGACGTCGCCGCCCAGACCGACAGCAACGCCAAGGCCTATTCGGTCTCGGAGCTTGCCTTCGCGCTGAAGCGGACGCTGGAGGACTCGTACGGCTTCGTGCGGCTGCGGGGCGAGCTCAGCAAGGTCACGCACCATTCGAACGGCCACGTCTACCTGACCATCAAGGACGAGAAGGCCGCCATCGACGGCGTCGTCTGGAAGGGCAGCGTCCGCAACCTCTCGATCCGGCCCGAGCACGGGCTGGAGGTGGTGGTCACCGGCAAGATCACGACCTATCCGCAGGGTTCGCGCTATCAGATCGTCATCGAGACGATGGAGGCGGCGGGCATCGGCGCGCTGCTGGCGCAGCTGGAGCGGCTGAAGCAGAAGCTGGCGGCCGAGGGGCTGTTCGAGCCCTCGCGCAAGCGGCCTCTGCCCGAGATGCCCGCGGTGGTGGGGGTGATCACCAGCCCAACCGGCGCGGTGATCCGCGACATCCTGCACCGTATCCGTGACCGCTGGCCCTGCCGGGTGATCGTCTGGCCGGTGGTGGTGCAGGGTGAGACGGCGGCCGCCCAGGTCAGCGCCGCGATCCGCGGCTTCAACGCCATGGCGCCGGACGGGCCGGTCCCGCGGCCCGACGTGCTGATCGTGGCGCGCGGCGGCGGCTCGGTGGAGGACCTCTGGGCCTTCAACGACGAGGCCCTGGCCCGGACGGTGGCCGAGGGAACCATCCCGCTGATCAGCGCGGTGGGCCACGAGACCGACACCACCCTGATCGACTTCGTCTCCGACCGCCGGGCGCCGACGCCGACGGCGGCGGCCGAGATGGCGACGCCGGTTCTGGCCGAGCTGAAGGCGCTGGTGTCCGACCTGGGCGCGCGCATGCACCGCTGCGGCGGGCGGGTCGTCGAGGACCGCCGCAACCGCATCGCCCACGCCGACCGGGCGCTGAAGCGCGTGCCAGACCTGGTGCGGCTGGCCGAGCAGCGGTTCGACATCGTCTCGGGCAAGCTGGGCGCGGGGCTGGCCCGCAACGCCGCGGCCCACGAACGCGACCTGGTGCGTGTGGCCTCGCGCCTGTCGCCGCTGCTCCTGCAACGGCCGCAGCAGGTGCAGAAGGATCGACTGGATCGGCTGTCCGTGCGGCTGGAGCCGTCGGTGCGCAGGCGGCTAGAACGGCTGGGCGAGCGGCTGGACGGCCTCTCCAAGCTCTATGCCTCGGTGGACCCCGACCGTCCGCTGCAGCGGGGCTTCGCCCGGGTGACGCGGGCGGACGGGTCGATCGTCCATGCGGGCGCTGCGCTCGGCAGCGGCGAGGCGGTGGCCATCAAGTTCGGCGACCAGGTGACCCGGCAGGCGGTGATCGACGGCGACGGCGGGATCGCCCCGCCACCCTCCCCGCCGCCTGCCCCCAAGGCCCGACCGAAGCCCAAGGCGGAGGGGCCCGCGCAGGGCGACCTCTTCTAAGAGCGGCCCCCGCGCGCTAAATAGGGGCCATGAACGCCCACGACCGGAACCTCGGCGCCAACGACCTCGCCAAGTTGCACTACGGCGACGGCGACTATGCGGTGCTGCGACCGGGCCGCTACGTGCTGTGCGCCGTCACCGGCCAGAAGATCCCGCTGGAGCAGCTCCGCTACTGGAGCGCCGAGCTGCAGGAGGCCTATGCGGGCCCCGCGGAGTCGCTGAAGCGCTGGCAGGAGACGCGAGCGTAGTCGTCCCTCCCCTGAGGGGGAGGGACGATCATTGCCGATACTCCTCGTTCGGCCAGCGGCGGTGGACCCAGAACCATTCGCTGGGGCGGGCGCGGACGCGGTCCTCGATGAAGGCGTTGATCTTGCGCACGCCGGCCTCGATGTCGGCCTGGCGGTCGCCGGTGTCGTCGAGATGGATCTGATCGTGGACGATCACCTTGAACCGCGCGCCCGGACCGACGCGCTGGACGCTCATCGGCTGGATCGGGATGCCGAACCGCAGGGCGAAGGTCGAGGGGCCCGGCGCCGTATAGGCGGTGTGGCCGAACAGCGGCGCGGCCACGCCGCCGTTGAACTTCTGGTCGTTCATCAGGGCCACGCTTTCGCCACGCTCCAGGGCCCTGATGAGCTCGCGGGCGCCTTCGAGACCCTTCGGCGCGAAGAGCCGCACGCCGTAGCGGAAGCGGTTCTTCCGCACGCGTTCGTCGACGTAAGGGTTGTTCATGGCGCGGTACGTGACCTGGCACTTGACGCCGGCGCGGACGATGGCGGCGGCCATGACCTCGAAGTTCGAGAAGTGGCCTGAAATGAAAACCGCAGGTCGGCCGCCTGCGGCGATTGCGCCCAGCAGAGCTTCCCCTTCCACTTGCACGCGGCCTGAGTCGGCTACAATACGGTCGAGAACCAGGAACTCGGCTAGCGACCTTCCCAGTTCGACCCACTGCGCCTGGAGGAGTGAGTTAATTTCGGCGCTGTCCGCCTCGGGGAACGCGATGCGCAGATTGCGCTCCGCAACCCGGTTGGCCCCCGTCAAGGGGCCCAGGACGCGAAACAGCGATCCACCAAATTTTGAAACAGAATCAACCGGAAAGAAACGAGTGAGGCCCAAAGCTGCGTCAAATAACGCGGCTTCGAGCATCCAAACCAGTTTCGACACGTATGAATGGTTAAGTGCGGCCATCCAGTCTTCCTAGGCTCGGTCGCTCACGTTCGGCAATGGAGGCAGCTGGCGTGCGAATTGCGATGTCTCAACCACGGAGTCCCGAACCGGGACGAAGGGAAATCATGGTCGGGGATTCCATGGACGAGATCGACATCCACCTGGGCCGGCGCCTGCGCCGTCGCCGCCGTCTTTTGGGCCTGACCCAGCAAGAACTGGCGCACGCCTGCGGGGTCCGTTTCCAGCAGATCCAGAAGTACGAGTGCGCGGCGAATCGCATGTCGGCCGCCCGCCTGTGGCAACTGGCCGAAGTGCTGGAAGTGCCCGTGAGCTACTTCTACGAGGGCCTCACCCGCGATCAGCGTGAGAGCCTCGAGCGTGAGAACTCCGCGTCCTCGACCGAGACGCTGGCCAGCAAGGAGACGCAGGACCTGATCCATGCGTACTACCAGCTGGGCGAACGGCCCCGCCGCCGCCTGCTGGACCTCGCCAAGGCCATGAACGGCGAGATCGAGGCTTAAGTCCGGCGACAAGGCGGGTTAATCGGGGGGATGATCCTCGATCCCGCCCGCCTAGACGAGCTCGACGCTTTCCTGGTCGAGCTGAACCGCGCCGCCGCGGACGCAATTCTCCCCTTGTTCCGCGGCGAGCACGGCCTTTCCAACAAATACACGGTGGGGTTCGACCCCGTCACCGAAGCGGACAAGGGCGCCGAACGCGCCATCCGCGCGCTCATCGCCGAGCGCTATCCCGAGCACGGGGTCATCGGCGAGGAGTACGGCGAGGACCGGCCCGACGCCGAGTTCGTCTGGGTCCTGGACCCCGTCGACGGCACCCGGGCGTTCATCGCCGGCCTGCCGCTATGGACCACGCTCATCGGCCTGCGCTTCCAGGGGTCGCCCGTGCTGGGCTCGATCGGCCAGTCGTACCTGGGCGAGCTCTACATCGGCCACGCGGGCGGCTCGCGGCTGGTGACCGAGGGCGGCTCGCGGCCGCTGAAGGTTCGGCCCTGTCCCAAACTGACCGACGCCATCATCGCCACCACCGACCCCGAGGCGTGCTTCGACGGCGCCGAGCTGGGCGCCTGGACGCAGGTGCGGGCGGCCGCGCGCCTCGCGCGGCTGGGCTGCGACGCCTACGCCTATGCCATGGTGGCGGCGGGCACGATGGACATGGTGATCGAGGCCGGGCTGAAGAGCTGGGACATCGAGGCGGCGATCCCGGTCGTCGCCGGCGCCGGCGGGCTCACCACCGACTGGCGGGGTGAGCCCGTGGGACGACACGGCGGACAGATCACCATCGCGGGCGACCGCGCCTGCCTCGACGAGGCGCTGGTCGCCCTCAGGCGTTCGGCGAAGTCGCCGCCTACTTCTTAGCGGCTGGCGGCGCCTTGGCCGCGGGCTTCTTCGCGGCGGCCGGCTTCTTGGCCACAGCCGGCTTGGCCGCCGCCGCAGGCTTGGCGGCGGGCTTCGCAGCCGCCTTCGGGGCCGTTTTCGGAGCCGCCTTGGCCGCCGCGGGTTTCGCCGCAGGCTTTTTCGCAGCGGGCTTGGCCGCCGGCTTCGCGGCCTTGGGCGCAGCCTTCGCGGCGGCCGGTTTCGCAGCCGGCTTGGCGGCCGCCTTCGGGGCAGCAGCCTTCGGCGCCGGCTTCGTGGCCGCGGGCTTGGCGGCCGGCTTGGCCGCGGCCTTCGGGGCGGCGGTCTTCGCAGCAGGCTTAGCCGCCGCAGGCTTGGCAGCCGCCTTGGCCGCAGCGGGCTTCGCCGCGGGCTTGGTGGCCGCCTTCGGAGCCGCGGCCTTGGCCGGCTTCGCAGCAGGCTTAGCCGCCGCAGGCTTGGCAGCCGCCTTGGCCGCAGCGGGCTTCGCCGCGGGCTTGGTGGCCGCCTTCGGAGCCGCGGCCTTGGCCGGCTTCGCAGCCGGCTTCGACGCAGCCGCCTTCGCGGCGGGTTTTGCGGCGGCGGGCTTGGCGGCCGCGGCCTTCGGGGCCGGCTTGGCGGCAGCGGGTTTCGCAGCCTTCGGCGCGGCGGCCTTCTTCGCAGCCGGCTTCTTGACCGCCGGCGCCTTGGCGGCGGGCGCGGCCGAGACCGCGGCGGCCGGAGCCGGAGCGGCCGCCGGAGTCGGCGCGGGCGCGGGGGCCGGCGCGGGCTTGGGCGCTGAGGCGGCGGGGGCCGGGGTCGGAGCCGGCGGGGGCGCGGCGGGGGCCGGCGCGGCCTTCGGCGCTTCGGCGGGCTTCGGCGCGGCCTTGCCGGTGAGCGCGTCGAACACTCGCAGGAAGATGTTACGCATGTCGTCCGTCTCCATGAGGATTTCGTGGTAGGCGCCGGGCACGGTGATCAGGCGCCCCTGGGGGAGGTTCCGGGCCGCAGCGGCCTGGGCGGAATTGTCGACCAGCTTGTCCTGGCCGGCGGAGACGATCTCCACCGGCACGGTCACCCCTCGCAGGCGCTCGGGCCGGGCGAGGAAGGCGGTGGCCTTCAGCGCGAAATCGAGCCAGCCGTAGGTCGGCCCGCCCAGCGCCAGGTCGGGGTTGGCGCGCAGTTGTGCGCGGTGGCGGGCAAAGCGGCGCGCGTCGTGCGTCAGCGCATTGCCCTCGAAGGTCTCGTCGAACGGTTTCCCGGCCTGGCCCAGGGTGTAGCGGCCGGACCGGCCGAAGGTGAGATTGAGCCAGGTGAGCGCGCCGGCCGCCGCGGGCGAGACCTTGCCCAGTTGCAGGCCCAGCATGGGCGCCGAGAGGCACGCGCCGGCGAAGCGCCGCTCGCCGTTGGCCATGGCCAGGAGCGTCAGGCAGCCGCCCATGGAGTGGCCCACCGCGATCCAGGGCTTGGGCAGCCGCAGCTCATAGGCGTTGAGCAGCCGGCGGAAGTCCTCGAGGAACGGCTTGTAGCCCTTGGCGTGACCCTTGAGCCGGTCGGGCAGGTCGCGCGCCGACAGGCCCTGCCCGCGCCAGTCGTGCGCCAGGACCACGAAGCCCCGGTCCATGAAGTCGCGGATGGTCTCGAAATACTTCTCGATCGGCTCGGTGCGGCCGCCCGACAGGATGACCGAGCCCCGGGCGCGGCCCCGCGGCGTGAACAGCGCCGCGCGCAGCTTGGAGCCGCCGAAGCCGACGTACCAGCCGGGCTCGGCGCCGGGTGGGACCGGATCCTCGGGAACGTCGACGAGGGGGGCAGGCTCGAACATGGCGGCGCCTAGACGGCCTTCTCGAAGAGGGCTTTGACCTGGGGCATCAGTCCCATGGCCACGCCCATGTCGGACAACTTGAGCCGACCGGTCATAACTGCGCGCATGGGATCCAGTTCGCCCTTGCCCAGCTTAACAAGGTCCGAACGGCTGACGGATACGGTCAGATCCGCGGGCCGGTCGTCGTTCGTGACCGCCGCGCCGTCGACGTGGATCACGCCCTCGCCCTTGAGGTCGAGCTTGACCGTCCGGCCCAGGCCGTCGCCAGCCGCCGCCGCACGGCGGATCCGGTCGGTCAATTCCTCCAGAGTGGCCATGCCCCATCAGCACTCGTGAATCGAAGGGCGAGCTTCGCTTCACGCGTGTGTTGTGTAAACCGCCCGTGACATCACCGGAGCCCGTAGAGGCCTGAATCCTCAAGAAGAGGCGGCCTGCGAGGGTTTCACGAACTTCAGCGTCATGCGGTCGCTTTCGCCTATGGCGTCGTACTTGCGGTGGTCGAACTTGGGATCGAAGGCCTCGCCGCGCGGCGACGAGCGGCGCACCGGCGGCAGGGTCCAGACGCCGAAGGGGTGGTCGCGGGTGTCCTTCGGATTGGCGTTGACCTCGCTGGTGGCTGCCAAGGCGAAGCCCGCCTCCTGCCCCAGGCGGACGGCGTAGGCCTGGTCGACGTAGCCGCTGTCGGCCAGCAGGTCGGGCACGCCGCCCGGCGCGGCGCGGTGCTCCTCCACGCCCAGCACGCCGCCCGGCTTCAGGGCCAGGAACGCGTCGCGGAACGCCTTCTCGGCGATGCCCGCCGCCATCCAGTTGTGCAGGTTGCGCAGGAAGAGGACGAGGTCGGCCGAGCCCGCCGGCGCCACGGGGCCGCTGGTGGGGCCGAAGGCGGTGACCTGAACCGTCCCGTACGGCTTGCGGCCGGCGGCGAACTTGGCGCGGTAGGCGTCGGCGACCTGCCGCGCCGAGGGGTCGGCGGGCTCGGCCAGCTGCATCTGGGCGGCGTAGAGCGTGCCGCCAGTGGCGTCGAGGAAGGGGCCCAGGATCTCGGTGTACCAGCCGGCGCCGGGCCAGAACTCCACCACCGTCTGGGCGGGCTTCAGGCCCCAGAAGGCCAGGGTCTCGACGGGATGGCGCCAGCGGTCGCGGGCCCTGTCGGCGGCGGTGCGCCAGGGGCCGGCCACGGCCTCGGCGATCGTCTTCGGCGGCGCGGCCCTGGGCGCCTGCGCCCCCCGCCCGCAACCGCCGAGCGCGGCCATGCCCACGAGCGTCGTGCGTCTGGAAAGCTGGATCATGGGCGCCGGTTCACTTGCAAGCGCCCCCCGGCCGACCCTGCGCGCACAGAGCTAGCGGGTCGGCCGGGCGCGGTCAAAGCCGGGTTCAGCCGACCTTGACGAAGCGCAGCGTCATGCGGTCGCTCTCGCCGATGGCGTCGTACTTCGTGCGGTCGAAATTGGGGTCCGAGCCATTGCCGCCCGCCGTGGTCCAGCGCGACGGCGGCAGGGTCCAGACGCCGAACGGGTGGTCCTTGGTGTCCTTCGGGTTGGCGTTGATCTCGGACTTGGCGGCCAGCTTGAAGCCGGCCTTCTCGGCGGCGGCGATCACGGTGGCGGTCGAAACGTAGCCGTTCGACACGCCCGGCAGTTCGGCCTTGGGCTCGGCCCGGTGCTCCTCGACGGCCAGCACACCGCCCGGCTTCAGCACCGCATGCGCATCCTTCAGCACCTTCTCCAGCATGTTCTGCATCATGAAGTTGTGGATGTTGCGGGCGGTGATGACGATGTCCGCCGAACCCGGCGCGCCCAGCGGCCCAGAGACCGCGCCGAAGTTGGCGTACTTGATCGGGCCGTACTTGGCCGCATCGCCGTACTTGGCCTCGAAGGCTGCGCGCCCCTTCTTGGCGCCTTCCGAGAGCTTCGGGTTGTCGAGGTCGGCGGCGGTGGCGACGTAGGTCCCGCCGGTGGCCTTGGCGTAAGGCGCCAGGATCTCGGTCCAGTAGCCGCCGCCAGGCGACAGCTCGATCACCGTCTGCTTCGGCTTCAGGCCCCAGAAGGTCAGGGTCTCCACCGGGTGGCGCGCCGCATCGCGGGCCTTGTTCTCGGGCGCGCGCTGGGCGCCGGCGACGACGGCGTCGAGCTGGGCGTCCTTGGCCTGGACCGGAGCCGAAACGGCGAGGGAAAGGGCGACGGCGCAGGCCGAGGCGAGGCGGAGCATCGGGGGGTTCCTCCTGGGGGTTGAGCGGCGCCAAGCTAGGCCGCGCACGCATACGCGTACAACCCCAAAGAACGCATGATCGGCCCCCTTGAACGCCGATTTCCGGCGCCTACCTGTTGCCGTGGAGGCGCTGGATGTCCGGGCCTCCTGGGCCGTGGGCGACGCCGATCCGGGTCGCCGAAGGTCCAAGCCAACAACGCAACCTTGCTTTGAAAGAAGGATGTGACCGCATGCGTACGATCGATTTCTCCCCCCTCTATCGCTCCGTCGTGGGCTTCGACCGCCTGGCGAGCCTGCTCGAGACCGCCGCCGCCGACAGCGCCGCCGGCTATCCCCCGTACAACATCGAGCGCACCGACGAGAACGCCTACCGCATCGACATCGCGGTGGCCGGCTTCCGTCCGGAAGAGCTCAACGTCGAGGTGAAGGAAAACCTCCTCACCGTGACCGGCCGCAAGGCGGCCAACGACGACGCCAAGAAGTACCTGCATCGCGGCCTGGCCGAGCGGAACTTCGACCGTCGCTTCCAGCTGGCCGACTATGTGATCGTCACCGACGCCAACCTGGCCGACGGCCTGCTGTCGATCAGCCTGAAGCGCGAGCTGCCCGAGGCCCTGAAGCCCCGCACCGTGCAGATCAACACCGCGGTCCAGCCCAGCCTGATCGAAGGCGAGAAGGCCGCGTAAGCCACTCGTTGCTTCCCCTGAGGGGTAGGAACAAGTTGGATCAGGCGGCGTCCCCCCGGGGGGCGCCGCCTTTTTCTATGCCGGAAGCTTCGCGCCGCGCAGGTCGGCGCCTTCGGTGACCGCGCCCTGCAGGCGGGCGGTGGCGAGCCTGGCGTAGCGCAGGCGCGCGCCGGTCAGGACAGTGGGGGTCGAGCGACCGCCGGCCAGGGCCAGCGGCTCGAGGTTGGCGTCTGACAGGTCCGCGCGGGTGAGGTCGGCGCCGCCGAAGCGCGCGCCTCGCAGGTCGGCCCCGATCAGCTTCGCCCCGCGCAGGTCGGCGTTCTCGAAGTTGGCGCCCTGGAGCTGGATGCCCGAGAGGTCGAGCCCGGCCAGGTTCGCGCCCTTCGCGCTGAGCGCGGTGAGCTTCAGGCCCTTCAGGCCGTCGCCGGCCGAGCGCAGGTCCGAGCCGTCGAAGCGCGTCGGCGCGCCGCTGGCGCCGCCCGAGCTGACCCAGGCGTCGTGGGCCTTGGCCTCTTCCACCAGCTTGGCGGCCCGGGCGATATCCTCCCGCGTCGGCGGGGCGGTGGCGCGGTCCAGGTGGGCGCCCTCGGCGCGGGCGGTGGCCACCGCCACGCCGGTGAGGTCGGCGCCGGCGAAGTTGGCCCCCTCCAGCACCGCGCCCGAGATTTCGACATTGGCCATCAGGGCGCCGTCGAAGTTCGCGCCGCGCAGGTTGGCGTCGGCCAGCCGCGCGCCGGCGAGGGACGCGTCGGAGAAGTCGGCGTCGGCGGCGTAGAGGCCGTCCAGGCGCGAGCCGTCCAGCGTGGCGCCCGACAGGTTGGCGCCCTCCAGCTCGCCGCCACGGTCCTCCTCGATCACGGCCGGGAAGCCCTTGGTCGGGTGTGGGCGGGCCACCGAGCCCGGGCGGAAGTCGGCCTGCGTCAGGTCGGCGCCAGCCAGGTTCGCGCCCGAGAGGCTGGCGCCCCGGAGGTCGGCCTTGCGCAGGTTGGCGTTTCGCAGGTCGGCGCGGCGCAGGTCGCAGCCGGAAAGGTTCGCGCCGTCGAGCTGGGCGCCGGTCAGTGTGGCGCCGTCGAACACCGAGCCCGAGAAGTCGGCCCCGGAAAGGCGGCGGCCCTTCAGGTCCATGCCGGTGAAGTCCACGAAGGGCAGCTGGGCGCGCTTGCCGCCCTTTCCCGCCAGGAAGCGGGCGTGGTTGTCGAGGAGGATGCCCACCTCGGCCTCGCTCAGACGCCGCCGCCCGGGGAGGTTCGGCTCGCTGCCTTGGCCTTGGAGGCGGATCACCAGGATGGCCTAGATCACGTCTTCCAGGCCGCGCGCGCCGTGCCGCAGCACGCCGGTGAAATCGGCCTGCTTCAGGAGCGCGCGCGTGAAGTTCGAGCGGCTGACGTCCGCCTCGATGAACATCGCGTGGCGCAGGTCGGCGCCGGTCAGGTCGCAGTTCTTGAGCTGGGCGTTGGTCAGGTTGGTGGGCAGCACGCGATCGGCGCCCAGCAACAGGGGCCCCATCTGGGCGTCGCGCAGGTCGGCGCCCGACAGCTTGGCGCCCACCAGCCGCGCGCCCCGCAGGTCGGCGCGGCGCAGGACCGTGTTGCGCAGGTCGGCGCCTTCAAGGTGCGCGCCCTGGAGCTGAACGCCCTCCATGTCGATGCCGTAGAAGGTGGCGTGCTTCGCCGAGAGGGCGGTGAGGTTGTAGCCCTTGATCGAGCCCAGCTTGCGCAGGTCGGCGTTGTCGAACGACGACGGCTTGCCCTCGCCGCCGCCGGTCTCGCACCACTTGGCGTGGTCGCGGATCATGTCGTCGTAGGGCAGTTCGCTGAGCGCGCGGCCCACCGGCTCGTCGGTCAGGGCGCCCGCCATGTTCGCGTCCGAGACGTTCCAGGCCACGGTGCGCGCGCCCACCAGCACGGCGTCGCTCAGGTCGGCGCCGGCGAGGTCGGCGCCCGAGAGGTCGGCGCCCGACAGGTTGGCGCCCTTCAGCGAGGCCTGCTTCAGGTTGGCGCGGATCAGCTTGGCGTCCTTGAGCACCGCGTCGGTGAAGTCGGCGCGGACGGCCACGGCGCCCGACAGGCGCGAGCGCTCCAGGTTGGCGCCGGCCAGGATCGCGCCCTGCAGCTCGCCTTGGCTGGGCGAACCGATCTCCAGCTTGCGGAAGCCGAACTGGCGGTCGCCAGCGGCGAGGGTGCCCTCGCGCAGGTCGGCCTCGAACAGATCGGCGCCGGTGAGGTCGACGTTGCGCATGCACGAGCCGCGCAGGTCGGCGCGCCGCAGCGACGCCTCGCGCAGGTCCGATCCCGTGAGGTCGGCGCAGAACAGCGTGGCGTTGTCGAGCCGCGCGCCGCGGAACTTGCAGTCCTGCAGGATCGCGCCCGTGAAGTCGGCGTCGCAGAGGTTGCGGCCGTAGAGGACGACGCCGCTCAGGTCCTTGAACGCGAAGACGGCGCGCGCGCCGCCGGGACGAGAGCTCCAGAGCCGGTCGTGCTTGGCGCAGATCTCATCGACCTCAGCCTGGGTGAGGCGGGCCTGGACGAGACTTCTGGCGTTGTCGGCGGACATTCGGTTTCACTGGGGCAAGACGGTGTGAACCATGTTAGGCGCCCGGGATTAACGGCGAATTTCCATGCCTTTAGCGGGGCGATACGTCGCGTAGAGCGCGCCCGCCTCGGCCTCCATCAACCCCTGGTCGGTGGAAATACCAGCGTTCTGCAACCGGCGGCATCCTTCCCCTCCCGCATACACCGACGAATCACCCGCGGCGATCATCACGCGAGCCACGCCGGCCGCCACCAGCCGCTCGCTGCACGACACGCCGCCGGCCGAACGACGGGCGCACGGCTCCAGGGTGACGTATGCGGTGGCGCCGCGTGCGGCGGGGCCGGCCATGTCCAGCGCCTGCTCCTCGGCATGGGGCCGGCCGCCCTCCCCCGTGACGCCCTCGCCCACCACGGCGCCGTCCTTCACCACCACGCAGCCCACCGACGGATTGTCGCCCGTGAGGCCCAGGTGGGTGGCGGCGAGCGCGATGGCGCGGCGCATGAAGGCTTCGTCGCTCATGGCGCCAACATGGGCCTTCGGGCGGCGGGCGGGAAGCCTTCAAGCGCCTTGCGTCGCCGCCTGCCAGTCGGGCGGGGCGCTGGGATAGCGCAGGCCGGCCAGGGTGGAGGCGATGACGCCCGCGCCGCACAGCACGATGGCGACTCCGGGCGGGACGGCCTGAAGCATCAGCGGCGCCAGCGCCGTGGCGACCAGCATGCCGCCCCAGTCGAAGACGATGGAGAGGCGATAGACGGCGGCCACCTCGTGCAGCGGGAAGACGGTCTGGCGCAGCGTCGCCATAGGCACGTCGGTGACCGGCCCGCCCAGGGCGGTGAACGCCGAGGCGGCCATCATCAGCGGGGCGACCAGGGGCGCGGGCGCTGCGGCGGCGGCCCAGCCCATCAGCATCAGACCCAGTCCCACGATGCCGTTGCCCGCCAGGATCATCGCCACGGGTCGGCGGATGTTCAGGCCGCCCACGATAAGGTTGCCGATCACGTTGCCCACGCCATAGGCCCCCATGACCAGGCCCACGACCGCCAGGCCGCTGGCGCCGAAGGCGTGGAGGCCGCCGCGCTGCACGGCCAGCGGCAGGCACAGCCAGAGCGCCACGACCCACAGGCCGTTCACGACGCCGCCGCGCCACAGCAGATAGCGGAAATAGGGCCGCCCCCGGATCGCCCGGAACCCGCGCAGCAGCATCTCCAGCCGCGAGCCGCGGCCGTCGCGGACCTGGCGCGGCAGCTGGCGGCGCAGGCTGGTGATCGCCACGGCCGAGGCCAGCGAGGTCAGCGCGGTCAGCGCCATCAGCCCGACCGTCGGCATGAAGGCCGCGAGCGCGCCGCCCAGCGTGGGGCCGACCAGCCGGGCGATCCGCGCCGTGGCGTCCATCAGGGCGTTGGTCGGGATCATCAGCTTCGGCGTCGGCGCGAGCCTGGGCAGGCTGGCCTGCAGCGCCGGCTCGAACACGCCCCGCAGCGACGCGACGGCCACGGAGGGGATGACCAGGGTCCACAGGCTGAGATGCCCCGTCGCCCAGGCGACCAGCGGGACGAGGGCCAGCGCGCCGCGCACCAGGTCGGCGCCGATCATGGTGCGCCGCTGGTCCCAACGCTCGGTCCAGGCGCCCGCGAACAGCGCCGTGGCCAGCACGGCGGCGGCCTCCGCCGTCGAGACCCAACCGGCTTCCGAGCCCGCGAGCTGCACGGCCAGCCAGACGAGCGCCATGCGGTAGAGCTGGTCGCCGATCGCGGCCAGCGACAGGCCGGCCCACAGGCGGGCGATGGGTCCGTTGGCAAGCGGCTTCAGGATCTGCATGGCCCGCCATGGCTAGCGCAGCAGGGCTTCACGCGCGCTCGATCTCGCGCCAATCTATGTCGAGAAAGTGCCAGACTGGAGCGACCCGTGCTCAAGGTCGACATCACGCCCTACGAGATGCCGCCGGGCTCGGGCTGGGAGGCGCACGCCCACGACGACGAGGCGCTGCTGAGCTATGCGCACGCCGGTTCGTGCGTGCAGATCATGGCGACGCGCACCTGGGTGGTGCTGCCCGCCCACGCGGTCTGGATGCCGCCGGGCGTCGAGCATGCGACCCTCGTGGGTCCGCACGGCTGCGACTTCCGCACGGTTCGCTTTCCGGTCCCGATCCCCGGCGACCTGCCGCAGGAGCCCTGCGTGATCGAGGTCTCGCCGCTGCTGGCCCAGCTAGTGACGGCCTGGGACGAGACCGCGCCCGACGACGACGCGCGGCGCGAGGCGCTGCGGTTCCTGCTGTACGACGAGGTGCGCCGCGCCCGGACGCTGGACCTGGGCCTGCCGCGCGTCCGCGACAGCCGGCTGGTGCGGGCGGTGAACGCGCTGCAGGACGATCCGGGCGACAGCCGCGGCCTCGACGACTTCGCCGCCCTGGCCGGGATGAGCCGTCGCTCGTTCATACGCCACTTCCAGGCCGAGACCGGCATGGGCTTCGCCGACTGGCGACGACGCCTGCGCCTCCTGATCGCGCGCCAGCTGCTGGCCGAGGGGACGTCGGTGACCGAGGCCGCCGCGACGCTGGGCTACGGCTCTCCCAGCGCCTTCATCGCGATGGTGCGAAGGGAGCTGGGCGTGACGCCGATGCAGTTGCTTGCGAGGGCCTAGACCGGTGGGATGGCCGTGGCGCGGGTGTCGTCGAGGTAGCGGGCGGCTGTCGGCTTCAGGTTGGCGTCCAGCTCGATGACCAGCGGGTTCGAGGTCGGGATCTCCACGCCGACGATGGCGTCGTCCGAGACGTCGAACAGCAGCTTCACGATGGCGCGCAGCGAGTTGCCGTGGGCGGCGACCAGCAGGGTCTCGCCCTTCTTCAGGCAGGGCGCGATCTCGGCGTCCCAGTAGGGCTGCACGCGGTCGAGCGTGGTCTTCAGGCTCTCGGTGACCGGCAGGCTGGCGCCGGCGTAGCGGCGGTCCTTGGAAAAGTCGTACTCGCCGCCCGGCGCGAGATCCGGCGGCGGGATGTCGTAGCTGCGCCGCCAGATCTTCACCTGGTCGTCGCCGTGCTTGGCGGCGGTCTCGGTCTTGTTGAGGCCGGTCAGACCGCCGTAGTGGCGCTCGTTCAGGCGCCAGTCCTTCACCTCGGGCACGAACACCTGGCCGGCGCTGTGCAGGGCCAGCCAGGACGTGCGGATCGCCCGCGTCAGCACCGAGGTGAAAACGCGGTCGATGGCGATGCCGGCGGCCTTGATCAGCTCGCCGCCCTTCTTGGCCTCGGCCTCGCCCTGGGCGGTGAGGTCCACGTCCACCCAGCCGGTGAAGCGGTCTTCCAGGTTCCACTGGCTCTGGCCGTGACGCAGCAGGATCAGGGTGGGCAAGGCGGGCGCTCCTCAAGACGGGACTGGTCGGCTAGGGCGCCCGGCCCTACCGCGTCAAGGCGGCGCGCGTTATAGCGGGGCGATGCTCGACCGCTTCTACCTGCCGCTGCTGGCCCTGGGCGCCGCCGCCGCGATCGCGCTGGCGCTGGTCTGGCCGCAGGGCCTGGGCGACCGCTCGCCCGCACCGTTCGGGCACACGCCCCTGCAGCAGACACCCGAGATGCAGGCCGCCATGCGCCGCGAGACCGAGGCCGCCCAGAAGCGCCTCGACCAGGCGCGCGAGGCCGTGCGCAACATCCAGAACCAGGCGATCGCGCCCTCGCAGCAATGACCCTGAAAGACACCATCGCCGTCGGTCGCCGCGTGCTGGAGACCGAGGCCGAGGCGCTCGGCCGGATGGCCGGCGAACTTGGCCAGCCGTTCGCCGAGGCCGTCGAGGCGATGTTCACGGCGAAAGGCCGGATCATCTGCACGGGCATGGGCAAGTCGGGCCACGTGGCGCGCAAGATCGCGGCGACGCTGGCCTCCACCGGCTCGACCGCCATGTTCGTCCACCCCAGCGAGGCCAGCCACGGCGACCTGGGGATGATCGGCCCCGACGACGTGATCCTGGCGCTCAGCAAGACCGGCGAGACGCGTGAGCTGGCCGATGTGATCGCCTATGCCGCCCGGTTCGGCATCCCGCTGATCGCCCTGACCGCGGCGGCGGACGGCACCCTGGCGCGGGCGGCCGACATCGTGCTGCTACTGCCCGATGCGCCGGAGGCGACCGACGCGGTGAACGCGCCCACCACGTCCACGACCCTGCAGCTCGCCATGGGCGACGCGCTGGCCGTGGCGCTGCTGGAGCGGCGCGGGTTCCAGCCGCAGGACTTCAAGGTGCTGCACCCGGGCGGGAAGCTGGGCGCCATGCTGCGCACCGCCGCCGACCTGATGCACGGCCGCGAGGAGCTGCCGCTGGTGGCCCCCGCGACGACCATGCGCCAGGCGCTGCTGGTGATGACCCAGATGCGCTGGGGCATCGTGGGCGTGGTCGATCCCAAGGGCCGGCTGCTGGGCGCGATCACCGACGGCGACCTGCGTCGCCACATCGACGGCCTCCTGGACCACACGGCCGGCGAGGTGATGACGCCGGGCCCGAAGAAGACCGTCGCCCCCGGCATGCTGGCCGGCGAGGCCCTGGCGCTGATGAGCGACCCGCCGCCCGCGGTCACCGTCCTGTTCGTGGTCGACGACGGCAAGCCCGTCGGCATCCTGCACGTCCACGACCTGCTGCGCGCCGGGGTGATGTAGCGGTCGGCCCGCATTCACCTGACGAACGCGTGACCGGCGTTAAGGCTTACGAAGTGGCCTGCGACATATTCGGCCGTTAAACACGCGCCGACACGCCGTTCTCCGGAGTTCCGATGCTGCCCGCCCCCCGCGCCGACCTCGCCGCCAACACCTGGGACTACGAAGTCATCCCGCTGGTGAAGCCCACCGGCTTCCGCGAGTACGACGCGCGCTGGCTGTTCGGGCCCGAGATCAACCTGTTGGGCGTCCAGGCCCTGGGCCTGGGCCTGGGCACGCTGATCCACGAGATGGGCCAGAAGCGGATCGTCGTGGGTCACGACTACCGATCCTATTCGCTGTCGATCAAGCAGGCCCTGACCATCGGCCTCGTGGCCGCCGGCTGCGAGGTGCTGGACATCGGCCTGGCCGTCTCGCCGATGGCCTACTTCGCCCAGTTCGACCTGGACGCGCCCTGCGTGGCCATGGTCACCGCCAGCCACAACGAGAACGGCTGGACCGGCGTGAAGATGGGCGCCCAGCGCCCGCTGACCTTCGGCCCCGACGAGATGGGCCGCCTGAAGGAGATCGTCCTCGGCGGCAAGTGGCAGCAGCGTCCCGGCGGCTCGGTGGCCCACATCGCCGGCGTGGCCGAGCGCTACATCGCCGACGCGGCCGGCCGGCTCAGCCTGAAGCGTCCGCTGACCGTCATCGCCGCCTGCGGCAACGGCACGGCCGGCGCCTTCGCGCCCAAGGCGCTGCGCGACATGGGCGTGGCCGTGGTCATCGAGATGGACTGCGAGCTCGACTACACCTTCCCCCGCTACAACCCGAACCCGGAAGACAGCGTGATGCTGCACGCCATGGCCGCGGCCGTGCGCCAGCACGGCGCCGACGTGGCCCTGGGCTTCGACGGCGACGGCGACCGCTGCGGCGTGGTGGACGATGAGGGCGAGGAGATCTTCGCCGACAAGATCGGCCTGATGCTGGCCCGCGACCTTTCGGAGCTGCACAAGGACGCCACGTTCATCGTCGACGTGAAGTCGACCGGCCTGTTCGCCACCGACGAGGTGCTGAAGAAGAACGGCGCCAAGACCGTCTACTGGAAGACCGGCCACAGCTACATCAAGCGCAAGACCGCCGAACTGGGCGCCCTGGCCGGCTTCGAGAAAAGCGGCCACTTCTTCATGAACCCGCCCATCGGCCGCGGCTACGACGACGGGCTGGTGGCCGCCGCCGCGATCCTGGCGATGCTGGACCGCAATCCGGACAAGAAGCTCAGCGACCTGAAGAAGGCGCTGCCGGTGGCCTACACCTCGCTGACCATGAGCCCGCACTGCGCCGACGAGGAGAAGTACGGCGTGGTGGACGACGTGGTGGCCGAGTACACCGCGCTGGCGAACGCCGGCGGCACGATCCTGGGCCGCAAGATCGTCGATCTGATCACCGTCAACGGGGTGCGCGTGGCCCTGGAGGACGGCTCGTGGGTGCTGGTCCGCGCCTCGTCCAACAAGCCGGAGATCGTGGTCGTGGTGGAGAGCACGCAGTCGGAAGACGACATGCGCGCCCTGTTCCGCCAGGAAGTGAAGCCGCGCCTGGCCAAGCGGCCTCAGGTGGGCGCGTACAACCAGGAAATCTGACCCGCATCGGCGGCGCAGATTTTGCTGCACCGCCGAACAATGTGCCGTTGCGGCAAGCCTTCCCGCGTGGTGAAAGGCGCTGCCTTCGAGGAGAGTTCTGAATGCGCGTGGCGATGATCGGGACAGGCTATGTGGGCCTCGTGAGCGGCGCCTGTTTCGCCGACTTCGGGCACACCGTGACCTGCATCGACAAGGACGCCTCGAAGATCGACCAGCTGCGCAACGGCGGCATCCCGATCTACGAGCCGGGCCTGGACCTGCTGGTGGCCACCAACGTCAAGGCCGGCCGCCTGTTCTTCGACACCGACGCGACGCAGGCGATCCGCGAGGCCGACGCCGTGTTCATCGGCGTGGGCACGCCCTCGCGCCGCGGCGACGGCTACGCCGACCTCTCCTACGTCTATGCGGCGGCGGAAGAGATCGCGGGCCTGGTCGACGGCTTCACGGTGGTGGTCACCAAGTCGACCGTGCCGGTCGGCACCGGCGACGAGATCGAGGCCATCTTCAAGCGCGTGCGGCCCGACGCCGACGTGGCCATCGTCTCGAACCCCGAGTTCCTGCGCGAAGGCGCGGCCATCGAGGACTTCAAGCGCCCCGACCGCGTGGTGGTGGGCACCCAGGACGAACGCGCCCAGGCGGTGATGCGCGAGCTGTACCGGCCGCTGTACCTGAACGAGACCCCGATCCTGTTCACCAGCCGCCGCACCAGCGAGCTGATCAAGTACGCGGCCAACGCCTACCTGGCGCTGAAGATCACCTACATCAACGAGATGGCCGACCTGTGCGAGGCCGTGGGCGCCGACGTGCAGCAGGTGGCCAAGGGCATCGGCCTGGACGGCCGCATCGGCGGCAAGTTCCTGAACGCCGGCCCCGGGTACGGCGGCTCGTGCTTCCCGAAGGACACCATCGCCCTGGTCCGCACGGCCCGCGACGCGTCCAGCCCCGTCGAACTGGTCGAGACCACGATCAAGATCAACGACGAGCGCAAGCGCGCCATGGCCCGCAAGGTCATCAAGGCGGCCGGCGGCGACGTGAAGGGCAAGACGGTTGGCATCCTGGGCCTGACCTTCAAGCCCAACACCGACGACATGCGCGACGCCCCCTCGCTGGCGATCGTGCCGGCGCTGCAGGACAAGGGCGCCAAGGTCCAGGCCTTCGACCCCGAAGGGCACGAGGCCGAGAAGCTGCTGACCGGCGTCGACTTCAAGGCCGACCCCTATGCGGTGGCCGAGGGCGCCGACATCCTGGTGATCATCACCGAGTGGGACCAGTTCCGCGCGCTGGACCTGGACCGCATCAAGCTGACCATGAACAGGCCGGTGCTGGTCGACCTGCGCAACATCTACAAGCCCGCCGACATGAAGGCCCGCGGCTTCGAGTATTCGAGCATCGGGCGGGCGTAGCGCTCCCAAAGTTCCGATCGTCATGGCCCGGCTTGTCCGGGCCACCCATGATCGCAGGACTCCGCTGCTTGACCGCAGCGGGCCCGCCTCGCTCAAATCGCTCCCCGCATTGATCGGGGGTGGTCCAGACAAGCCGGGGATGACGAGCGGGAAGGAGAGGGTGTGAACGCCGTCTATGTCCTCGCCAGCCGCAAGCACGGGACGCTCTACGTCGGCGTCACCAGCGATCTGCCCCTTCGCATCTCGCAGCATCGCGCGGGCATATATGGCGGCTTCACTTACCAGTACGGCGTCAAACGCCTCGTCTGGTACGAGCTTCACGAGGGCATCGAAGACGCCATCCATCGTGAGAAGCGGCTCAAGAAGTACAAGCGCGAGTGGAAGATCAATCTGATCGAGGAGATGAACCCCAACTGGGATGATCTCTTCCCGGCCTTCTTCAAGGTCGACGGGCCGCTGTCGCATCTGCAGCCACCCGAGCCGTCGATGTAACCCCCAGCTCGTCATCGCCCGGCTTGTCCGGGCGACCCAAGATCTCCGCGTCGAAAGCCGAAGCGCGGCGGCGCCGCCCGAGCAAGCTCACGACCTCCTGCGATCATGGGTGGCCCGGACAAGCCGGGCCATGACGATCAAAGAGGGAAGACAAGGAAGCTCAGTGCCCTCCCCCCGGCCCGGCTACGCGCTTGGGCTTGGGGGCGATCCAGATCACCGAGGCGGCGATGGCGAAGACCACGGCCGTCGCCAGGAACATCTGGTTGGTCGAGATCATCACCGCCTGGGTCTGCACCAGCCCCTCGAGCTGGCGCAGCGCCTGGTCGGACGACAGGCCGCGCGCGGTCATGGCGTCCAGCGTCCGCTGCGGGTCGGGCAGCGCCCCGGCCAGCACGCTGCGCTTGGCCGAGGAGGTGTTGTCCCAGGCCGTCGTCATGATGGAGGTGGCGAAGGCCGCCGAGGTGGTGCGCAGGAAGTTCTGCAGGCCCGCGGCCGCGGCGGTCTCCTCGGGCAGCACCGACGACAGCGACAGGCTGGTGGTCGGGATGAAGAAGAACGGCATGGCGAAGCCCAGCACGAACTGCGGGATCGCGATGTCCCAGAACGTCGCGTCGGTCGTGTAGAAGCCGCGCCACAGGGCGACGCCAGCCATCCAGAACACCCCGAACGAGACCAGCGCCCGCACGTCGTAGCGGCCCGTCAGCCGAGCCACGATCGGCGACATGATCACCGCCAGCACGCCGTTGAGGCAGCCCGCGTAGCCGGCCCAGGTGGCCGTGTAGCCCATGGTGGTCTGCAGCCAGAGCGGGATCAGCACGACACTGGCGAAGAAGGCGCCGAACGTCAGGCTGAGCGTGATCACGCCGATCACGAAGCCGCGGTGGCGGAAGATGCGCAGGTTCACGATGGGGTTGGGCGACGTCAGCTCCCAGATCAGGAAGGTGGCGAACCCGATGGCGGCGATCACCGCCAGGCCCACGATCATCGGCGAGCCGAACCAGTCCAGCTCCTTGCCCTTGTCGAGCATGATCTGCATGGCGCCGACCCACACGACGAGCAGGAACAGGCCCACGTAGTCGACGGGGATCCGCCGCGTGGCGGCCTCCTGGTGGATCAGCATACGGTAGGCGCCGATACCGACGATGGCGGCCACCGGGATGTTGATCAGGAAGATCCAGCTCCAGTGGGCGTTGTCCGAGATGATGCCGCCCAGGATGGGCCCGGCGATGGGCGCGACGACCGTGGTCATGCTCCAGAGGCCCAGGGCCTGGGGACCCTTGTCCTTCGGGAAGATGCCGAGCAGCAGGGTCTGGGACATCGGCATGATCGGGCCGCCGCAAAGGCCCTGGGCGATGCGGAACGCCACCAGCATGGCGAAGCTGGGCGCCAGCCCGCAGAGCAGGGAGAACAGGCCGAATCCGGCCATGCCGGCGGCGAACACCTTCACCGGCCCGAACCGCTGGGCCAGCCAGCCGGTCAGCGGCACGGTGATCGCCTCGGCCACCGAATAGGACGTGATCACCCACGTCCCCTGGCTGGGCGAGACCGCCAGGGCGCCGGCGATGTGCGGCACCGAGACGTTGGCGATGGTGGTGTCCAGCACCACCATGAAGTTGGCCAGCCCCAGCAGGAGGGCGGCTCCGAGGAGCCGCATCCCGGTCAGGGGGGCTGGCGCGGCGGGCGCCTGGGACATGGCCTCAGCCCCCGATGTCGATTTCGGCGGTCATCGAGAGGCCGACGCGCAGCGGATGCTGGGCCAGCTCCTTCGGGTCCAGCGCGACCCGCACCGGCACGCGCTGGACCACCTTGATCCAGTTGCCCGTGGCGTTCTGGGCCGGGATCACCGCAAAGGCCGAACCCGTGCCGCCCGAGAAGCCCTGGACGCGGCCGTGGAACTTCACGCCCGAGCCGTAGAGGTCGCTGGTCAGGGTCACCGGCTGGCCCACCTTCACCTTGCGCAACTGACCTTCCTTGAAGTTGGCGTCGACATAGGCGCGCTGGATCGGCACCACCGTCATCAGGGCGGCGCCGGGCTGGACGCGCTGGCCGACCTCGATGGTGTTGCGGGTGACCACGCCGTCGGTGGGCGAGCGGATCACGGTGCGGGCCAGGTCCAGTTCGGCCTGGGCCAAGCGGGCGCGGGCGGCGGCGACCTCGGGGTTGCCGGCCACGTCGCGGCCCTCGATCAGGACGTTGGCGGCGCGCTGCTGCTGGTTGGCCGCGGCGGCGTTGGCGCGGGCCTGGGCCAGGGCGGCGCGGGCGGTCGTCAGTGTGGTCTCGGCGGCGGTCAGCTCGTCGCCCGAGACGGCGCCCTGCCCGGCCAGGCCCTTGCGGCGGCCGTACTCCACCTCGGCGCGCCGCAGTTCGGCCTGGGCGCGGGCGATATCGGCGTTGCGGGCGTCGGTCTGGGCCGACAGCGCCTCGTCGTTGGCGAAGTACTGCCGCACGCGGCGCTCAGCCTGCTCCAGGTCGGCGCGGGCGCGATCCACGGCCAGGCGGTAGTCGGACGGGTCGATGACCGCCAGCACCTGGCCCTGCTTCACCGGCAGGGTCTCGTGGATGGGGACCTGGACCAGCGGGCCGCTGACCAGGGCGGTGATCTGGGCGCTGGAGGCCTGGACGTAGGCGTCGTCGGTCTCGACATGCTTCGAGCCGATCAGCAGCCAGTAGGCGAGCCAGATCAGCGCCGCGCCCAGCACGACGGCCAGCAGGGTCAGCAGAAGGCGGGTCCGCCGGCCGCGCTGAGGGTTCGCGGCCGGCGGAGGGGCGGACGTCGCCGGGGGGGAGACGGTGGCGGCGTCCGCCGAGGGACCTTGGTCTCGAGCCATGGTGTGGGCTTTCTGGAATGGGTCAGGCGCGGAAGCCGCCGCCGAGGGCGCGGACGAGGCTGGCGTCGAGGGTGAGGGCGCGGGCCTCGAGCTGGGCGACCGCGCGGCGTTGGGCGATGACCGCGTCCTCGGCGGTCAGCAAGGTGAGGTAGGAGGTGAGGCCGCCCTCGTAGCGCAGGCGCGCCACGCGGTAGGCTTGTTCGCCGGACGCGAGCGCGTCGCGGGCGGCGCCGAGGCGGGTCTGCAGCGCCCGCTGGCCGGCGGCCGCGTCGGCCACCTGTTGCAGCGCCTGGACCAGGGTCTGATCGTAGGCGGCGACGGCGGTGTCGTAGTCGGCCCGCGCGCCGCGATAGGCGCCCTGCAGCCGGCCGCCTTCGAAGATCGGCAGGCTGATCGCCGCGCCGGCCTGGCCGATGTCGGAGCCCGACTTGGTCAGGTTGTTCAGGCCCAGCGACTGGACGCCGATGAAGGCCGCCAAGTTCACGTTCGGGTAGAAACCGGCCTTGGCCACATCGATCCGCTTGGCGGCGGCCTCGGCGCGCAGGCGGGCGGCCTGCAGGTCGGGGCGGCGGCCCAGCAGGTCGGCGGCCAGGTTCTGCGGGAGGCCGAAGCCGTTCGCGGGGACCGCCTTGGGCCGACCCAGCGACAGGCCGCGGTCCGGCCCCTGCCCCGCCAAGGCGGCGAGCTGGTTGCGGACGACAGCGAGCTGTTCGTCGAGGGCGGCGAGGTCCTGGCGGGCCGCGGCCGCGGCGGCGCGAGCCTGGTCGGCCTCGCCGGGGTTGGCTGCGCCGCCGGTCACGCGATGCGCCACGAGGTCGGCCGAGGCCTCGCGGTTCTTCAGCGCCGCGTCGGCGGCGTCGTGTTCGGCGGCCAGGCGGGCGAAGTCGGCATAGGCCGAGGCGATGGCCGTGGTCAGGGCCAGCCGCGCCTCGGCGGCGTCCATCCGGGCGGCTTCGGCCTCGGAGGTGGCGGCCTTCAGCGCCGCGCGGTTCCGGCCCCAGAGGTCCAGGTCGTAGCTGAGGTCCAGGGTCGCGCGGCCGGTGTCGTTGTAGCCGCGCGGGACGAAGTCGGCCGGGATGCCGTTGTTGTAGGACTGCTTGGTCTCGGACGCATCGGCGTTTCCGGTCAGGCTGGGCAGCGTCGCCGCCCGCGACTGCTTGGCCCGCGCCTCGGCGGCGCGCAGGCGGGCGGCGGCCTCGGCCAGGGTGGGCGAACCTGCCAGCGCCTCGTCCATCAGGCCGGTGAGCTGCGGATCGCCGTAGGCCGCCCACCAGCGGTCGGCCGGCCATTCGGCCTGCGGCGCCTGGAAGCTCTGGGCGGTGGCGAAACTCTCGCCGGCGGCAGCCTTGGGCGCGTCCGGGAGTTTGGGGATGGTGGCGCACCCGGCCAGCGCCGCAGCGCCGGCCAGGAGGCCGATGATCGAACGGGACATGTTCCGCGCCTCGGGGAGGAGGAGGGTGGCAGTGCGACGGTCTGGACCATTGATCTGACCGTACTGTACGGTCATATATTGCTGGTCACTGGACGCCGTCAAGGCGTGGCCTTAGGGATTTTCGCAATGTCCGTTGCGCAGACCATCAAGCGGGAAGACCGCCGCGAGACGATTCTCGACGTCGCGCGCGACTGCTTCCTGGCCGAGGGCTTCGCGGCGACGTCCATGTCGACCATCGCCGCCCGGCTCGGCGGGTCGAAGGGCACGCTCTACAACTACTTCAAAAGCAAGGAAGAGCTGTTCGCCGCCATGATGCAGCGGACCTGCGGCGACCTGCAGGAGACGCTGTTCGACATCGGGCCGGACGCCGGCGACGCCGAGGCGCGGCTGACCCACTTCGCGCGCGGCTTCCTGGCCCACCTGATGACCGACGAGGCGCGGGGCATCCAGCGCTTGATCGTCTCGGAGAGCGAGCGCTTCCCCGAACTGGGCCGCGTCTTCTACGACAGCGGGCCGAAGATCGTGCTGGAGCGCATCGGCGCCTACCTGCAGGAGCTGATGGACGCCGGCGTGCTGCGCCGGACCGACCCGCACTGGGCCGCTCAGCACTTCAAGGACATCGCCATCAGCGGCATCTACTGGCCGCGCATGTGGGGCGTCGCCGCCGACCCGACCCCGGCCGAGGTCGACGAGCAGGTAGCCCGCGCCGTCGACACCTTCCTGCGCGCCTACAAGCCCTAGCCGCATGCCCCCGCCCCGGCTCTTCCACGTCAGCGAGGACCCGGGGATCGCGCGGTTCGAGCCGCGGCCGCCGCCCTCCCCCGACGCCGGGGTCGAGGGCCCGGCCGTCTGGGCCATCGCGGAGAGCCACCTGCCCAACTACCTGTTGCCCCGCGACTGCCCGCGGATCTGCTTCCGCGCCGGGCCCGACACGACGGCGGCCGACCGCGAGCGGTTCCTGGGAGCGGCCGGGCGCGTGATCGCCTTCGAGGCGGCCTGGCTGGAGCGGGTGCGCACGACGGCGCTGGCGCTCTACGAATTCCCGCAGGCGAGCTTCGGCGAGGCGCTGCCCTCGGCGGGGTACTGGATTTCCAGGGAAGCGGTCGAGCCGCTGGACGTCCAGCGCGTGGACGACACGTTGGCCGCGCTGACGGCGGCCGGGGCCGAGGTCCGTATCCTCGCGGACTTCTGGCCGCTGTGCGACGCCGTGGCGGGATCGAGCCTTCAGTTCTCGATCATCCGCAAACGGAACGCGGCGCCGCGCCGGAGCTAGAAGCCCGGCCCGGAGGTCCGCAGGAACGCCTCGGCGATCCAGACCACGCCGGCCCAGAAGGCGGCGCCCACCAATCCTACGAAAGCGAGACAGGCCACGGAGCGGACGGGCCGCTCCACCTGCCGCGCCACGCCCATGAAGGCGAGGTCGCGACGCATTTATTCCTCCCAGAGCCCGTTATTGTGTTCGATCCGGGTCGAGCCGGCCGATTTGTAGTGATGGTGACACAATGTTTTGCCCTTCGCTAGGGTTGCCGCGTCCCCGATGACGTGACGTCAGCCATGGCGATCTGGCGGGCGGCGCGGGCCTTCAGGTAGCCCTGGAGCGCTGCGACTTCCTCGGGCGTGAGGTTCCCGAACCGCGCGGGTGCAACCTGGGTCATCAGGCCCACCTTCCGGTTGCCGGCCGCGATACCCGTGTGAAGCAGGCGTGCGAAGTCCTCGGGATCGTACGACGCCGCGATCATCAGGTCGGGCGCCCTGGTCATCTTGCTGCCCTCGAGCGACTGACCGTGGCACTCGACGCAGGCGCGCGCCAGGTCGCGGCCCTGGGCGTGCTCGGGGCCAAGATCCACCAGCTTCAACTTCCCGCCACCGGCCTCGATCATGTCCGGCTCGGACTGGAACTGGCGGGTCAGGATGCCGATACGGCCTATCGGCCCGACCTGGAAGCGAGGCTGCTTCTCGCCCGTGGGCCTGTAGGTCCGCAGGTAGGCCAGCAGGTCGGCGGCCTCCTGGTCGCTCAAATGCGCAAACGCGCTGGACGGCATCACCCAGAGGCGCCGGCCGTCGGCGGCGACGCCGTGACGGATCGCGGCATCCAGCTCGGCGTCGGTCTGCTCGGCCATTGCGCGGCTGAGGTTCGGCGCCCAGAGGCGCACGATCGGCATCTCGTCATGGAAGAGCAGGCCCTCCAGCTTCGCGCCGTGGCAGTCGTGGCAGCCGTTCAGCTTGGCCACCCGGGCGCCGCGGGCGACGGCGCCGGGATCGGTGGATGCGACCATCTGGACCTTCGGCCGGGCCACCGGCCAGCGGATCATCGCCTCGGAGACGGCGTAGGCGCCGCCGATGGCGACAAGCAACAGGGCGGCGACGCCGGCCAGGCCATAGCCGGCCCACTTCATCAGACGTTTCATTTCACACACCTGGTCTCTGGACGCGGCCTCTCACGGACCGTCGTTCCTTGGGGATCGGCGAGATACGGCTACCCGCGCATGCTCACAATCCGCGTGATTGCAGGGCGTCTCTGCAGCTTTGCAGTGCGTCGGAAACGGGGGGCCGGACGTAGGCGAGTTGGCGCGCTCTTCCCCTGGCGGGCGCGCGCGCCGCAAAGCGCCGTCCTGAACCGCAAGACGCCTAGAACGCCAAGACGCCGGAGCCGCTGGAACCCCTTGGCGAACTCGGCGTCTTGGCGGTGATCTTGTCGGCGCTGACGCGCCCCGGGACCGAGAAGTCTACGCCGCGGCCTTCTTAACGGCGCCGGCGATCTCCTTGATCACCTGGCTGACCAGCTTTTCGTCGTCGGCCTCGGCCATGATGCGGATCAGGGGCTCTGTGCCCGAGGCGCGGACCACGATGCGGCCGGTGCCGTTCAGGCGCTGCTCGGCGTCGGCCAGGACGGCCTTCACTGCGTCGTTCTCCAGCGGCTTGCCGCCGGCGAAGCGCACGTTCTCCAGCTTCTGCGGCACCGGCTCGAACTGGCGGGCCAGCGCGCTCATCGGCTGGTCGCTCTCCTTGAGCACCGCCAGCACCTGCAGCGCCGCCAGCAGGCCGTCGCCCGTGGTGGAGAAGTCGGAGAGGATCAGGTGGCCCGACTGTTCGCCACCGACGTTGAAGTCGCCCTGGCGCATCTTGGCCATCACGTAGCGGTCGCCCACCTGGGTCCGCTCCAGTTTCAGGCTCCTGGCGGCCAGGAAGCGCTCCAGGCCCAGGTTCGACATCACGGTCGCGACCACGCCGCCGCCGCGCAGCTTCTCGCGCCGCGCCCAGTCGGCCGCGATCAGGGCCATGAGCTGGTCGCCGTCGACCACCACGCCCTTCTCGTCGCAGATGATCAGCCGGTCGGCGTCGCCATCCAGCGCGATGCCGATGTCGGCGCGGTATTCCTTCACCGCCTTCTGCATGGCGGCCGGGTGCGTCGAGCCGCATTCCTGGTTGATGTTGAAGCCGTTGGGCTCGACGCCCACCGGGATCACCTCGGCGCCCAGTTCGTACAGCGCGGCCGGCGCCACCTTGTAGGCGGCCCCGTTGGCGCAATCGATGACGATGCGCATGCCGCTGAGGTTCAGGCGGCGGGGGAACGTGGCCTTGGCGATCTCGACGTAGCGGGCCTGGCTGTCGTCGATGCGCTGCACCCGGCCCAGCGCCGAGGGGGCGGCCAGGTTCTGCTGCAGGCCCTCGTCCATCAATGCCTCGATCTCCAGTTCCTTCTCGTCCGACAGCTTGTAGCCGTCGGGGCCGAACAGCTTGATGCCGTTGTCCGAGAAGGCGTTGTGCGAGGCCGAGATCATCACGCCCAGGTCGGCGCGCAGCGAGCGGGTCATCATCGCCACACCCGGGGTCGGCAGCGGGCCGAACAGGCGCACGTCCATGCCCACGCTGGTGAAGCCCGCCACCAGGGCCGGCTCGATCATGTAGCCCGAGAGCCTTGTGTCCTTGCCGATCACCACGAGGTGGCGGCGTTCGTCGCCCGACATGAACATCTTGCCGGCGGCCATGCCGACCCGCAGGGCCACCTCGGCCGTCATCGGATGGCGGTTGGCCTCGCCGCGGATGCCGTCGGTGCCGAAGTAGGCGCGCTTGCTCATGGGTATGCTCGTCTCAGGTAGTCGAAGGAACAGGCCGGGAAACGATCCGAAACAGACTTTTAGTCGCTGCGGCCTTGGCCAGTGGTAAAGCGCCGCATCGTGGCGAAACTGCAGAGAGATTCGCCTTATCATAGAAGGACGCCTCGGCCACATGTGCGGCATCATCGGCATCGTCGGGACGCAGCCCGTCCAGGATCGGCTGATCGAGAGCCTGAAGCGGCTGGAATACCGCGGCTACGATTCCGCGGGGATCGCCGGGATCGTCGGCGGCCAGGTCGAGCGCCGCCGCGCCGAGGGCAAGATCCGGGCGCTGGAGGACGTGCTGGCCGCCCAGCCGCTGGCCGCCACGGTCGGCATCGGCCACACCCGCTGGGCCACCCACGGCGCGCCGTCGGTCCGCAACGCCCACCCGCATACCCAGGGCCGGGTCACCCTGGTCCACAACGGCATCATCGAGAACTACGCCGAACTGCGCGAGCGGCTGAAGGCGGCCGGCCGGACGTTCGAGAGCGACACCGACACCGAAGTGATCGCCGCTCTGCTGGACAGCGAACTCGCCGCGGGGCTGGAGCCGGTCGCCGCGCTCAAGGCCACCCTGGACCAGCTCAGCGGCGCCTATGCCCTGGGCGTGCTGGTCGAGGGCGAGGACGGCCTGATCATGGGCGCCCGGCGCGGCAGCCCGCTGGTGGTGGGCTACGGCGACGGCGAGATGTTCATCGGCTCGGACGCCCTGGCGGTCGGCCCCTTCACCAACCGGGTCTGCTACCTGGACGAGGGCGATTTCGTCGCCATCAGCCACGACGGCGCGAAGATCTTCGCCCATGACGGCCAGCCGGCCGAGCGACCGATCCGCACAGTGCCGGCCTCGGCCGCGCTGGTCGAGAAGGGCAACTACCGGCACTTCATGGAGAAGGAGATCCACGACCAGCCCGAGGGGTGCCAGCGCACCATCGCGGCATACGTGGACACGCTGGAGGGCCGCACCGCCGTGCCCGGCGGCGTCGATTTCGCCGCCCTGGACCGCATCCAGATCGTGGCCTGCGGCACGTCCTACATCGCAGGGCTGCTTGGCAAATACCTGATCGAGCAGCTGGCCGACCTGCCCGTCGACGTCGAGATCGCCTCGGAGTTCCGCTACCGCCAGCCGGCGCTGTCGCCCAAGGCGCTGGTGATCGCCATGTCGCAGTCGGGCGAGACGGCCGACACCCTGGCCGCCCTGCGTTACTGCATGGCCAAGGGCATGATGAGCGCCGCCGTCGTGAACGCCGTGGAGTCGACCATGGCCCGCGAGGTGGACGTGGTGTGGCCGATCCACTGCGGCCCCGAGATCGGCGTGGCCTCCACCAAGGCCTTCACCGCCCAGGTCAGCGTGCTGACGGCGCTCGCCGTGGCCGCCGCCCGGGCGCGGGGCCGCATCGACGCGGCCGAGGAGCAGCGGATGGTCCGCGTGCTGCTGGAGGCGCCTCGGCTGGTGGCCGAATCCATCGAGCTGGAGAGCGCGGTCCGCAGCATCGCCCAGGACGTCTCCAAGGCCCGCGACGTGCTCTACCTGGGCCGCGGACCGATGTATCCGCTGGCCTTGGAAGGCGCCCTGAAGCTGAAGGAGATCAGCTACATCCATGCCGAGGGCTATGCCGCCGGCGAGCTGAAGCACGGGCCCATCGCCCTGGTCGACGAGAACACGCCGATCGTGATCCTCGCGCCCTTCGACAGCTATTTCGAGAAGTCGGCGTCCAACATGAGCGAGGTCATGGCCCGCGGCGGCCAGGTGATCTTCATCACCGACCCCGAGGGCCAGAAGCACGCCCCCTCAGGCGCCCGCGTGGTGGTGACCGCGCCCCGCTGCGACCCGTTGGTGGCGCCCCTGGTCTATTCGCCGCCGATCCAGCTCCTGGCCTATCACGTGGCCGTCCAGAAGGGGGCCGACGTCGACCAGCCGCGGAACCTCGCGAAGTCGGTCACGGTGGAGTGAAGCTGCTCCGCCGACGGAGGAGCAACTTTCCAAAGAAAAACGGCCGCCCCATCGGGACGGCCGCCTTCCAAGCAATCTCGTGGAGAGAAGGCTTACTTCTTGGCCGGTTCGGCAGCCGGAGCGGCCGGAGCAGCAGCCGACATCGCGCCGGCGTCGGCAGCCGGAGCGGCCGGAGCGGCAGCGGCGTCGGCCGGCGGAGCGGCGGCGTCGGCGGCCGGGGCGGCCGGAGCAGCGGCGGCGTCAGCGGCCGGAGCAGCGGCGTCGGCGGCCGGAGCAGCCTCTTCCTTCTTTTGGCAGGCAGCCAGGCTCAGAGCCATGACACCGGCGGTGGCGATCGTCAGAATGCGAAGCTTCATTGAGTTGGCTCCCCTTGGGGGTGAATCCCCGACGACGCGACCCTACACAACTTCGTGCGATCTCAAAATCGTGATCGTGGCCTCGTCACCAAAAATTCTCGCCGACCCTCGGCGGAACGCATTAGGGGAACATCACGAGAGTATGCGGAGGGATTGATGGGGAAGCGCGTTCGCAAGGCGGTCCTGCCGGTGGCGGGACTGGGGACCCGGGTGCTGCCGGGGGCGAAGACGACACCCAAGAACCTCCTGAACGTCGTGGACCGGCCCATCCTCAGCTACATCGTCGAGGAAGCGCGCGCCGCCGGCATCGAGCACTTCGTCTTCATCGTCGGCCGCGGCCAGGGCGCCATCGAGGACTACTTCGACTCCAACCCCGAGGTGGAGGGCATCCTGGAGGCCAAGGGCAAGGCCGATATCCTGGCCGACGTGCGCCGCGACCTGCCGCAGCCCGGCCAGATGAGCTTCATCCGCCAGATGGCGCCGCTCGGTCTGGGCCACGCGGTGTGGTGCGCAAGAGACGTAATCGGCGACGAGCCCTTCGCGGTGATCCTGCCCGACATGCTGATGATGGCCGCGCGCTCGCCGATGGCCCAGGCGGTCGACGCCTACGAGCAGAAGGGCGGCAACATCATCGTGGTCGAGCCCGCCCCGCCCGGCGAGACCCACAAGTACGGCATCGTGGCGCTGGATGGGCAGAACGGCCGGCTCAACCGCATGACCGGCATGGTCGAGAAGCCGCCGCTGGGGACCGAGCCCTCGAACCTCTTCATCTCGGGGCGCTACATCCTGCAGCCCGAAATCTTCAACATCCTGGAGACCCAGGAGCGCGGCGCTGGCGGCGAGATCCAGCTCACCGATGGCATGTTCCATCTGATGAAACAGCAGGACTTCCACGCGCTGGAGTACGAGGGGACGACCTACGACTGCGGCGACAAGATCGGCCTGCTGCGCGCCAACGTCGCCTTCGCCCTCGCCCGCCCCGACCTGGCCGACGCCGCGCGCAAGGCGATCACGGCGCTGCTGTAGGAGGCCCCGAGGCTTGCGGCTCTTCCTCTTCGGCTACGGCTTCTCCGGACGGGCGCTGGCCCGGCGGATGGCGGCCGGGGGCTGGGAGGTCGCCGCCACATTCCGCGACGCCGAGGCCGCCGCGCGCATCGGCGCCGACGGCCACGCGGCTGTCGACCTCTCCGACCGCGACGCGCTCACCGAGGCGCTCTCGCGCACCCAGGCGCTGCTGGTCACCGCGCCGCCGGGCCCGCTGGGGTGCCCGGGCCTGAACGCCCTGGTCGGGCCGCTGGCCGAGGCCGGCGCCTTCCCCGACTGGACGGGCTACCTCTCCACCACCGGCGTCTACGGCGACCGCGGCGGCGGCTGGGTGACCGAGGACAGCCGACTGGCCGCCCAGTCGGTCGAGGCGGCCCGCCGGGTCGGCGCCGAGCGCGACTGGTTCGAGGTGGGCCGCGGGATGGGCCTGACCGTGTGCGCCTTCCGCCTGCCCGGCATCTACGGCCCCGGCCGCTCGGCCTTCGACCGCCTGCGTGAGGGCCGCGCCCAGCGCATCGTCGCCGAGGGCCAGGTATTCTCGCGCATCCACGTGGACGACCTGGCCGCCGGGCTCGAAGCCTCCATCGCCCGACCCCGCGCCGGCGCCGCCTACAACCTCTGCGACGACGAGCCGGCGGCGAACAGCGACGTCATCGCCCATGCCGCCCGCCTGCTGGGGGTCGAGCCGCCGCCCGAGATCCGGCTGGAGGACGCCAACCTCTCGCCCGCCGCCATGCGCTTCTACGCCGAGAGCAAGCGCGTCTCGAATGCCCGCGCCAAGGCCGAGCTGGGCTGGCGGCCGCTCTATCCGACGTATCGGGAAGGGCTGGCGGCGATCATTGCTCCCCCGTTGGGGGAGCTGTCGGCGAATGCCGACTGAGGGGGTCCTCAACGGCCGGAGAGGAAGCCCCTCAGTCGCCCGCGGCGACACGTCCCCGACGGGGGGAGGAATCACAACTCCTCCACCGCCGCGATCATCCGGGCCAAGTCCTGCGGCCGCGACAGGCGGTGGTCGCCGTCCTTGATGAGGGTGAAGACCACGTCCTGCCCCTTCAGCGCGTGGGCCAGTTCCAGCGCATGGCGCCAGGGCACGTCGGGGTCCTCGCCGCCCTGGAGGATTCGCACCGGCGCGGTAATGGGAATGGGCCCGCCGCCCAGGATCGACCAGCGGGCGCCGTCCTCCAGCAGCCCGCGGGTGATCGGATAAGGCTCCCCGTATTCCGACGGGCGCAGCCAGACGCCGTCGCGCTCCAGGTCGGCCCGGCCCTGCGGCGGGATCTCCGGCGCCATCAGCTTCTCGGTGAAGTCGGGCGCAGGCGCGATCAGCAGCATGGCCTTCACCCGCTGCGGCATGGCGATCGCCGCCAGGCACGAGATCCAGCCGCCCATGGACGAGCCCACCAGCACGAGCGGCCCGGCCGTCAGTTCGTCCAGCACCGCGAGGGCGTCGTCGCGCCAGCGAGTGATCGTGCCGTCCCGGAACTCGCCCGAGGACTCGCCGTGGCCGAAATAGTCGAAGCGGACGTAGGCGCGGCCCGCCGCCAGCGCCCAGTCGGCCAGCGCCTGGGCCTTGGTCCCGGCCATGTCCGACTTGAAGCCGCCCAGCCACACCACCGCCGGCCCCGCGCCCTCGACCTTCCGCCAGGCCAGCCGCGCGCCGTCCGGCCGGTCGAGGAATCCCTGCATCTCGCTCATGCCAGCCTCTTAGCAGGCGGGGGCAACTCAGTTTAGAGAGGGACCCGTGTCCCTACCCCCCGACTTCACCCTGCTGCAGGTGGTCCCCGAACTGGAGACCGGCGGCGCGGAGCAGAGCACGATTGACGTGGCCCAGGCCGTCGTCCGCGCAGGCGGCACGGCGCTGGTGGCCACGCGCGGCGGGCGCATGGCCGCGCGGCTGGAGGCCGACGGCGGGCGCATGGCGCAAATGCCGGTGCAGACCAAGAACCCGCTGGTGATGCTGGGCAACGCCGCGCGCCTGGTGGCGCTGATCCGACAGGAGAACGTCTCGATCGTCCACGCCCGCAGCCGTGCGCCGGCCTTCTCCGCGCTGTGGGCCGCGCACGCCACCGGCACGCCCTTCGTCGCCACCTACCATGGGGTCTACAAGGCCCAGTCGGGCCTGAAGCGCTGGTACAACGCCATCATGACCCGCGGCGACCTGGTGATCGCCAACTCCGACTACACGCGCGACCACGTGCTGGCCGAGCACAAGGTCGATCCGGACCGGTTGGTGACCATCCCGCGGGGCGTCGACCTCCACCGCTTCGACCCGACCTTCGTCACCACCAACCGCATCGACGCCCTGCGCGCCGCTTGGGGGCTCGACGCCAACGACCACCGCACCCAGGTCCTGCTGGCGGGCCGGGTCACGCGCATCAAGGGCCACCTGATGATCGTGGAGGCGGCGAAGCGGCTGGCGGACCGGGGCCGGCGCGACTTCCAGATCCTGTTCGCCGGCGACCACCAGGGCCGCACGGGCTATGCCGCCGAAGTGCAGGCGGCCATCGACGCCGCCGGGCTTGGAGACGCGGTCAAGCTGGTCGGCCACTGCGACGACATGCCGGCGGCCTACCTGCTGGCCGACTTCGCCATCCTGCCCACCAACGTGCCCGAGAGCTTCGGCCGCGCGGCCGTCGAGCCCCAGGCCATGGGCCGCCCGGTCATCGCCTCGAACCACGGCGGGGTGACCGAGACCATACTGGACGGCGTCACCGGCTGGCTGGCCCCGGTGGAGGACGCCGACGCCTGGGCCGACGCCATCGCGCGCGCCATCGACCTGGGCCTCGGCAAGCGGCTGGAGATGGGCGAGGTCGGCAAGAAGCGCGCGCGCCAGCTCTATTCGGCCGACGCCATGTGCGCCCAGACCCTGGCCGCCTACGAGCGCGTGATGGAGGCGCGCCGCTGATGCCCCGTCACGTCGAACGCATCCTGGTGATCAAGCTGTCGGCCCTGGGCGACTTCGTGCTGGCGCTGGCCGCCATGAAGAAGATCCGCCAGGTCCACGCCAAGGCGCACATCACGCTCCTGACGACCCCGCCCTTCGAGGCGCTGGCGAAGATCTGCCCCTACTTCAACGCCGTGGACACCGGCGGGCGGCCCGAGAGCTTCCCTGAGTGGGTGGCGCTCCGGAAGCGGATCAAGGCGGCGAACTACGACCGGGTCTACGACCTGCAGACCTCGTCCCAGTCGAACCGCATCTTCCAGCTGCTGCGGCCCGCGCCGCCGCCCTGGTCGGGGGTCGCCTTCGGCTGCTCGCTGCCGCACAAGAACCCCCTGCGCAACGGCATGCACACGCTGGAGCGCCAGGCCGACCAGCTGATGTACGCCGGCATCTGGGAGGACGCGCCCACCGAGCCGGGCAGCGCCCCCTCGCCGGACCTGTCCTGGGTGATGAAGCTGGCCCCGCCCGAGCGGCCGGTGCCGGGGGCCAACAAGCCCCGGCCCTACGTGATCTTCGTGCCCGGCGGCTCAGCCCACCGGATGGACAAGCGCTGGCCGGTCGAGAAGTACGCCGAGCTGGCGCGCATCCTCTATGGCCGCGGCTTCGACATCGTGATCGTCGGCGGGCCGCAGGAGACGGACCTGGCCCACGTGATCCAGCGCGCCACGCCCCGGGCCCGGGACCTGACCGGACGGACCGACTTCGCCTCGATCGCCATGCTGGGCGCCAAGGCCGCGCTGGCGGTCGGCAACGACACCGGCCCCCTGCACCTGGCCGCGGCCGGCGGGGCGCCCACTATCGTCCTGTTCTCCAAGGCTTCCGATCCCGCGCTGTCGGCGCCTCGGGGCCGGGTGGCGATCCTTCGGACGGAAAACCTCGCCGAACTGCCTGTGGCGCAAGTGGCGCAGGCCGCCAATTCTTTGGCCGCCTCCCCCTCCGGCGCGCCTTGATACAGAAGGCCCCGCGCGTCATATACTGATCACGACGACCGGGGCGCCTCGCGCCGACCGGCGTTTTTTGCGTTTCAACAGTTCCGGAGCACTGCCTATTCGCCGTCCCATGCAAACGCCGCCCGTCAAAGAAGGGCCGCGCATGAATGAAGATATCCGCGTTCCCCGCGTCCTGCTCATCGACCAGTTCGGCGAGAAGCAGGGCGTCATGCCCACCTCCGCCGCCATCGAGGCCGCCGAGGAAGCGGGCCTCGATCTCGTGGAGATCGTGCCGAACGCGGATCCGCCCGTTTGCAAGATCCTGGACTACGGCAAGTTCAAGTTCCAGGAGCAGAAGAAGAAGAACGAGGCGCGGAAGAAGCAGAAGGTGGTGGAGCTCAAGGAAATCAAGCTCCGCCCGAACATCGACATCCATGACTACGAGGTCAAGGCGAAGTCGATGCACCGCTTCTTCGAGGAAGGCGACAAGGTCAAGATCACGCTGCGCTTCCGCGGCCGCGAGCTGGCCCACCCGGAACTGGGCATGAAGCTGCTCCAGAAGGTGAAGGCCGACTTCGAGCCCGTCGCCAAGGTGGAGTACGAGCCCCGCATGGAGGGCCGCCAGATGATCATGATCCTGGCGCCGCGCTAGAGGCTTTCCCGATCGCGATCTTCGCGAGCGGACAAGCAAGCCCCTCAAACGAGAGATCGAGATCCCGGTGAAAGCCACCCTGTACAGAGTTCTGAGCGCGGCCGTCCTTGGGGCGGCCGCTTTCGTTTCGCCCGCCCTCTCGGCCGAGGAGCCTGACGCGCCCACCGCGCCGTTCAAGATCGGCGAAGGCCTCTACTACGTGGGCTCGGTCGACTATGCGGCGTACCTGATCGCCACCAAGGCCGGCCTGCTGGTGCTGGATGGCGGCGACGCCGAGACGGGCAAGCAGGTGGTGGCCAACATCCGGACGCTGGGCTTCGACCCGGCGAACGTGAAGGTGCTGCTCAACACCCACCAGCACTTCGACCACGCCGCGGGCCTGGCCGTCATCAAGAAGGCCGCGCCGGGCGCCAAGCTCTACGCCAGCGCCGCGGACGGCCCGGTGATCGCCGCCGGCGGCCGGGGCGACCCGTTCCTGAAGGGCGACCGGTTCTACTACGAGCCCGTGAAGCCCGACTTCACCGTGAAAGACGGCCAGAAGGTCGCCCTCGGTGGCTGGACCCTGACGGCCCACGTCACCGGCGGCCACACCAAGGGCTGCACCACGTGGACCTTCCCGGTGACGGTGGCAGGCAAGGCGCGCCAGGCCCAGGTCCACTGCTCGTCGTCGGTGCTGCCCGGCTACAAGATCGGCCGGCAGGAAACCTATCCGGGCCAGACGGCCGACTACGAGAAGAGCTTCGCCACCTGGAAGGCGCTGCCCTGCGACCTCTTCCTGGCCTCCCACGCCAGCTTCTTCGGCCTGGCCGCCAAGAAGAAGGCGCTGGACGCCGGCAAGGCCGACGCCTTCGTCGACCCGGCGGGCTGCAAGGCGTTCTACGTGAAGCAGGAAGCCGCGTTCCGGGCCGAGCTGAAGAAGCAGAACCCCTGACGCGCCGGCGAGGCCGATGCAGTTCGATGATCCGCTCGCCGAGCTCACCCACGCCCACCGGCTGCTGGCGAACGGCGAATGGCGCGAGGGCCTCCGGCACTACGAGGCCCGCCATCGCCTGCCCGGCCTGACCCCGCCCGTCCGCGGAGAGGTCCCCGAGTGGATGGGCGAGCCGCTGGCGGGCCGCCACATCCTGGTCACCCACGAACAGGGCCAGGGCGACCAGATCGGCTTCGTCCGCTTCCTCGCCCCCCTGAAGGCGGTGGGCGCCGGGCGCATCACCCTGGTCTGCGCCGCCTCGCTCGAGCGTCTGTTCCGCCAGCTCGGGGCCGTCGACGACCTTGTCGCCATCGGCGTGGCTCAGCAGAAGACGATCGATCCGCCCGACCTGTGGATCCGCGGCGGCTCGCTGCCGCTGCGCCTCGGCCTGGCCGAGGCCGAGATCCCCGCGCCGCCCTACCTGTCGGCGACGCCCCGCCCACAAGCCGCGCGGGTCGGCATCGTGACGAACGGCAACCCCGACTTCCGCGATGACCGCCATCGCTCGCTGCCGCCCGACCTCGCCGCCGAGGCCCGCGCCCTGCCCGGCGTCATGAGCCTGGCGCCGGACGCCACTGGCGCGCGCGACTTCCTGGACACCGCCGAGATCGTGGCGGGCCTGGACCTGGTCGTCACCACCTGCACCTCGGTGGCGCACCTGGCCGGCGCCATGGGCAAGCCCACCTGGGTCATGCTCTCGGCGGTGCGGCCGGACTGGCGGTGGACCGCGGCCGGCGACCGGACGCCCTGGTATCCCAGCGCCACGCTCTACCGGCAGCCCGCGCCCGGCGACTGGCGGTCGGTGCTGGCGCGGATCGCCGTCGACCTGGCGGCCTTCCTGGCGCGCTGAAAGCGGCTCGGCCACAGCTCGAACTTGCCGCGTCGGCGCACTCGCCTTAACACCGTTCACATGTCCCAAACGCCGCCGCGGGAGGCGACGCCGCCTCCCTGGGCGGCGTTGTCGCTGATCGGCCTGATCTTCCTGAACATGCTGGGCTTCGGGATCATCGTCCCGTTGCTGCCTTTCTATGCCAAGTCGTTCGACGCCCCAGCGTGGCAGATCACCCTGATCTTCTCGGCCTTCTCGGTCGGCACGTTCTTCGGCGAACCCTACTGGGGCCGGCTCAGCGACAAGTACGGCCGCAAGCCGCTCTTGGTGATGACCATTCTCGCCAACGGGCTCTGCTATCTGGCGCTGGCCTTCGCGCCGAACGCCTGGGCCGCGTTCTTCATCCGCCTGCTGGGCGGCCTCTTCAGCGGCAATGGCTCGATCATCCAGGGCTATATCGCCGACGTGACCCCGCCCGAGCGGCGCACCCGGCAGATGAGCTGGATGAGCGCCGCCTGGAACGTGGGCCTGATCGTGGGGCCAGGGCTGGGCGGCATCTTCGCCAAGCCGTCGCTGGGCCACGTGGGCTTCCAGTTGCCGCTGTTCATCTCGGCCGGCCTGTTCATGACCTCGTCGTTCCTGATCCTGCTCTTCATCCGCGAGAGCCGGCAGCGGGACGAGAGCAACACCTTCCGACCCAACCGCTGGGCCGCCACCGGCGAGGCCGCGCGCCACCCGGTGATCGGTCCGCTGATGCTGGTGACCTTCCTGGTGGGCTTCGCCTTCACGGGCATCGAGGCGATCTTCGGCCTCTGGACCGAGGCCCGCTTCGGCTGGGGCCCGCGCCAGATCGGCTGGGCGTTCATGTTCGTGGGCGTCGCCTCGGCGGTGACCCAGCTCTTCATCACGGCGCCGCTGTCCGAGAAGTTCGGCCAGGCGACCATGCTGGCCATCGGCATGGCGATCACCGTGGTCTGCATCGGCCTGCAGCCGTTCTCGCCGATGGGGACGACCACAATCATCCTGATGAGCCTGTCGGCCATCGGCCAGTCGGTGGCCTGGCCCAATGTCTCGGCGCTGATCTCCGAGACCGCCGACCCGCACCGCCAGGGCCAGATCCTGGGCCTGAACAACGCCATGGGAGCCCTGGCCCGGGTGGTCGGGCCGCAGTGCGCCGGCGCCACCTTCCCGCTCAGCATCCACGCGCCCTTCGTCCAGGGTGCGATCATGGTCGTGCCGGCCATCTTCCTGGCGATCAGCGCCGGCCGCCGCGCCCGGATGTGGCGCGAGGCGCAGGCCGCGCAGCCCCCACCATGAGCGCCCCCGACGTCAGCCTGCAGGAGGAGCGCCGGGCGCTGATCGTGCTGCTGTGCGTGATCTACCTGATGATCGCGGGCTTCGGCCTGGTCATCCCGCTGCTGCCGTTCTTCGCCCAAGCGTTCGACGCCCCGGCCTGGCAGGTGACGCTGCTGTTCTCGGCCTTCTCGGTGGGCCAGTTCATCGGCGAGCCGTTCTGGGGTCGGCTGTCGGACCGCATCGGCCGCAAGCCGGTGCTGATCGTCACCATCGCCATGGTGGGCGTGACCTACGCCGCCTTCGCCTTCGCGCCGAACATCTGGGTCGCCTTCGCGCTGCGGTTCGTGAACGGAATCTTCGCCGGCAACATCTCGACGCTGCAGGGCGCGCTGGCCGACATCACCCCGCCCGAACGGCGCGCTGGGCGCATGGGGATCATGGGCGCCGCATTCAGCGCGGGCTTCTCCACCGGCCCAGCCATCGGCGGCTTCCTGGCCCAGCCCAGCCGCGGCGCGCTGGGCTTCCAGCTGCCGCTGCTGGTGGCTGCGGGCTTCGCCCTGGCCTCGGCCCTGGCCGTGGTGCTGCTGGTGCGCGAACACCGGCCCGAGGCGGCCGCCCAGCCGGCGAAGCGGGTGAAGTCGGCGCGCCTGCGAGAGGGCTTCGCCCACCCGATCATCGGCCGCGTGGTGATGATCAGCGCCATCGTGGTCATCGGCTTCGCCGGCATCGAGGCCACCTACGGCCTGTGGACCGAGCAGCGCTTCGGCTGGGGGCCGCGCCAGATCGGCTTCGCCTTCATGGTGATCGGCCTGATGGGCGCGTTCTTCCAGGGCTGGCTGTGCGGGCGGCTGGCGCGGCGGTTCGGCGAGGCGGCGACACTGACCGGCGGCCTCGCCTTCATGGGCCTGGGTCTGATCACCCAGGGCGCCTCGCCGACCTGGCACGTGGCCATGCTGGGCTTCCTGCTGGTCTGCCTGGGGCAATCGATCTGCTTCCCGAACGTCTCGGCGCTGATCTCGCGCTCGGCGCCGCCCGACCGTCAGGGCGAAATGCTCAGCCTCAACATGAGCGGCATGGCGCTGTCGCGGATCGCCGGGCCGGTGATGGCGGGCCAGCTCTTCTCGTTGGTCTCGCCGGGCGCCCCCTTCGCCTTCGCCGCGTTCCTGATCCTGCCGGCGCTGTTCTTCGCGTGGACGGTCATCCAGAGGACGCCGCGCCTGGCTTAGGGTGGCGCCATGCCCAATTCGGCGGCGCTCGGCCAGGTATCGGCCCGCCAGACGACGACGCCGTTGGCTCGGCGCGAGCCGCGGCCCACAAAGCCGCCGACCGCAAGGAGCCCCCCATGTCTCTGAAGACCACCGCCGTCGCCGCACTGCTCGCGCTCGGCCTCGCCCCTAACGCGCGCGCCGCCGAGCCGAAGTACATCCCCGCGCCGCCCCGGCCCGGGGCGACCGCGGCCCCGCCGTTCAGCGCCGCCGTCGTGGTCGGCGACACGGTCTACCTCTCGGGCAACACTGACGGCGGCGCGGCCATGGGCGGCACGACGGCCGACGCGGCCCGCCGGGTGATGGAAGGCATGAAGCGCAACGCCGAGGCCGCGGGCGTGACGCTGGACGACCTGGTCTCGGTGCAGGTGTTCTCCAGCAACCTCGACGACTACGCCGTCTTCAACGAGGTGTACCGCAGCTACTTCAAGGGCCCGCTGCCGGCGCGCGCCTATCTCGGCGCCGCCCGCCTGCTGGGCGACTCGCACTTCGAGATCATGGGGATCGCGGTGCGGAAGGCGAAGTAGACGGCCCGGTCACGCGATTGTCAGGCTGCACCGGTCGCATTCGAGCGTTCCGATCTCTACGTACAGCTTAGTGCGTAAAATTCGGAGAAGATGCCCATGAGCGCGGCCCCCATGGACACCATCCTTGTGGTTTGTAGCGATGAATATTACTCGATTAATCTGATCGGAAGCCTGCAGGATATTGGCGCGAATGTCGTCGGACCTGTCTCCGATGGCGACACGGCGCTCGCGCTGGCCGCACAAACCTCACCGAACCTTGCTATCGTCGCGGATGATCCGACGTGCGACCGCGACGCCGAGGGCCTCGCCCGCGAGTTGCACGACACCTGGGGCGTCCGCTCGCTGGTGCTGGACGAGCGCGTCCACGCCGTCGGCGAGCAGCCGTGGCTGCCCGAGCCCGAGACGCTGGACAGGCTGATCGACACCTTGGCCCAGGCCGAGGCGGCGAAGCTGCAGTAGGCGACGGAGGCCGCCCGTCTTCAGATCTTGAAGTCGACCACCAGGCCCTTGCCGGCTTCCTTCGCCGACTGGGCCGCGACGGCGGTGGCCGTCAGCTCGGCGCCCTTCTGGGCGTTCTTCTCGGCGGCCTTGGTGTCCGGCTGCTGCGTCCGCACCGGCTGGACCGGGGCGACGGGCGGCTGTGACGCGATCGACGCGGTGGGGGCAACGCTCGACATTCTCGTCTCCTCGCGCCGCGCTTCGGCGGCCGATGCGACCACGGTGTAGCTCGCGTCGGGTAACCGACCTTTAAGGGATGGGGTAAATCCCCGGAAAGCATGACCTCGCCCATGGCGCGCCATCGGCGGTCTTGACACCTCCGGTGGCGCAAAGGCCCTCTCTTGGCCGGCAGAGGGGGGACGGCCGTGGTCAGCAGCACCGACAGCGAGATCATCCGTTGGCGACGGCACACCCGCAAGTCGCGGGTCTACGGGATTTGCGCGCAGGTTCTCGTGTGCCTGGGCGTGGCCTCGACGGTCAGTGGGATCGGGGGGCCGCTCATAGGCGCCGTATTCATGGTCGGGGCGCTCGTCGTGAACCGGCTGGGGCGGCGATGGATGACCGAAGTCATCCGGCCAAGGCCAAAGCGCTCCGACGACAAGCTCGATATGGGGCGGCTGATGACGGCGCAGTTTGCGCTGATGCTGGTGGCGCTGGGGTTGCTCGGGTGGGCCGGCTACTCGAGCGCATCCGGCTCCATGGGCCTTGCCATGACGCTCGGCTGCATCGCGGTCAGCATGGCCATCTTGTTCGTGAGCAACTTCTTTATCCGGCGCGCCTATGAGCGCCTCTTCGAGCGCGTCGCCCGGCGTGAGGGCGCGTACGGGCTATGACCCCGGGAACCAGCCCTGTGGTTCGCCTTGCATTTCCCCGCCCTTTCGCGTACTAGCCCGCCCCTTCGGAACCGCCTGGCCCCAAGGCATGCCATGGCGCTTCATCAACACGACCAGAGGACAGGACCTTCGGGCCCTGAGTGAAATGCCGAAACTGAAGACCAAGTCGGGCGTGAAAAAGCGCTTCAAGATGACGGCGTCTGGCAAGCTGAAGGCCGGCGTCGCCGGCAAGCGCCACCGCCTCATCAGCCACAACGGCAAGTACATCCGTCAGAACCGTGGGACCAAGGTGATGTCCGATCAGGACGCCAAGATCATCAAGTCCTGGCTCCCCTACGGCCTCTAAGGAGAACTGACAGATGGCTCGCGTTAAACGCGGCGTGACCGCTCACGCCAAGCACAAGAAGGTTCTCGAGCAAGCCAAGGGCTTCTACGGGCGCCGCAAGAACACCATCCGCACCGCCAAGGCGGCCGTGGACAAGGCCGGCCAGTATTCCTACCGCGACCGCAAGGTCCGGAAGCGCAACTTCCGCTCGCTGTGGATCCAACGGATCAACGCGGCGGCGCGCCTGGAAGGCTTCACCTACTCGCAGTTTATCCACGGCCTTGAGAAGGCCGGGATCGAAATGGACCGCAAGGTCCTCGCCGACGTCGCCGGCGCCGATCCGGTTGCTTTCAAGGCCATCGCCGACAAGGTTCGCGCTGCGCTGGCTTAAGCCTTAGGTCTTCCAAAGACCCTGAAGCTTTCAAGAGCCCTCCGGCCGAACCGCCGGGGGGCTTTTTGCTGTCCGGAAAACCGCCCCGGCGTCGCGGGGGAGGTTCCACCCCACACCAACGTCCTCTAGGACAAGCGTCCCATGACCGACCTTTCGCAACTCGAAGCCGACCTCTCCGGCCGCATCGCCACGGCGCCCGACCTGGCCACGCTGGAGGCCATCCGGGTCGAGGCCCTCGGCAAGTCCGGCTCGATCTCCGAGCTCCTGAAGACCCTGGGCAGGATGAGCCCCGACGAGCGCCGCGAGCAGGGTCCGCTGATCAACGGCGTCCGCGACGCCGTCGCTTCGGCCATCGCCGCCAAGAAGGCCCAGTTGGAGACCGCCGAGCTCGACGCCAAGCTGGCCGCCGAGCGCGTCGACCTCTCGCTGCCGCCGCCGCCCGAGCGCCGCGGCCGCGTCCATCCCACCATGCAGGTGCTGGACGAGATGATCGCCGTCTTCGCCGACATGGGCTTCTCGCTCGCGGAAGGCCCGGATATCGAGGACGACTTCCACAACTTCACGGCGCTGAACTTCCCGCCCAAGCACCCGGCGCGGGAGATGCACGACACGTTCTGGCTGCCCGAGGACGAGCGCGGCGAGCGCAAGGTGCTGCGCACCCACACCAGCCCCGTGCAGATCCGCACCATGCAGCGGCTGAACGAGAAGCTGCCGGCGTGGATCGCCAACGGCCAGGAGCCGCCGATCCGCATCATCGTGCCGGGCCGCACCTATCGCTCGGACAGCGACGCCACCCACACGCCCATGTTCCACCAGATGGAAGGCCTGGTCATCGACCGGGACATCCACATGGGCCACCTGAAGTGGACGCTGGACACCTTCATCAGCCGCTACTTCGAGACCCCGGTGGTCGAGACCCGCTTCCGGCCGCACCACTTCCCGTTCACCGAGCCGTCGGCCGAGATGGACGTGCGCTGCGACCGCTCGGGCGCCGACGTGAAGATCGGCCAAGGCACGGATTGGATGGAGATCGTCGGCTGCGGGATGGTGCACCCGAACGTGCTCAAGAACTGCGGCCTGGATCCCGACCAGTGGCAGGGCTTCGCCTTCGGCTTCGGCATCGACCGGCTGGGGACGCTGAAGTACGGCATGCCCGACCTGCGCGACATGTTCGCCTCGGACGTCCGCTGGTTGGACCATTATGGGTTCTCCGCCTTCCAGGCGCCGAACACGGCCACGGGGCTCTCCTGATGGACGCTCCGGTTCAGGACTGGCGCACGCTGGAGAGCTTCGCCTTCGGCGACGGCCCCGAGATGGCCGACCGGCTGCTGGCCTTCGTGCTCTCGGGCGCGAAGACGGCGACCTGCTGGTCGGTCCGCGACGGCCAGCAGACCGAGGTCGGCAAGCGCATGGTCGTCAAGGACGGAGCGGGCCAGCCGCGCGCCGTCATCCAGACCGTTTCGTTGGAGCAGATGCGTTTCAACGAGGTCGGCTGGACTTTCGCGCTCGCCGAGGGCGAAGGCGACGAGTGCCTGGAAGACTGGCGCGACGGCCACCGCGCCTATTTCACCCGCAACGGCGGGTTCGCCCCGGACATGATGCTCTGGTGCGAACGGTTCCGCCTGATCGAAGTCATCGGCGAAGGGGCCGAGCAATGAAGTTCACACTTTCCTGGCTCAAGGAGCACCTCGACGCCTCGGCAGGCGTCGAGCAGGTGGTCGAGGCCATGACCATGGCCGGCCTCGAGGTCGAGCACGTCGAGGACCCCGGCAAGAAGCTGGCCGCCTTCACGGTCGCCAGGATCGTCGAGGCGGTGCAGCACCCCAACGCCGACAAACTGCGGGTCTGCCAGGTCGACACCAAGGACGGCCGGCTGGAGATCGTCTGCGGCGCGCCGAACGCGCGTGCGGGCCTGACCACCATCTACGCCCCGATCGGCGCCTATGTGCCCGGCAGCGGCGTGACGCTGGAAGCGCGTCCGGTCCGCGGCGTGGTCTCCAACGGCATGCTGTGCTCGGCGAAGGAGCTGGAGATCGCCGAGGAGTCGGACGGCATCGTCGAGCTCTCCGATGACCTCGCCGTCGGCGCCAGCGCCGTGGAGGCGTTCGGCCTGGAAGCCACCATCGACTTCGAGGTCACCCCGAACCGCCCCGACTGGCTGGGCGTACGCGGCATCGCCCGCGACCTGGCCGCCGCCGGCCTGGGCGCGCTGAAGCCCGATCCGGTCCAGCCGAGCAAGGGCGGCTATCCCTGCCCGATCGAGATCCGCGTGGACGGCGACGCCTGCCCGGTGTTCGGCGGCCGCCTGATCAAGGGCGTGAAGAACGGCCCCTCGCCGGCCTGGCTGCAGCAGCGGCTGACCAGCGTGGGCCTGCGCCCCATCAACGCCCTCGTCGACGTCACCAACCTGATCTCCTACGACCGCTGCCGGCCGCTGCACGTCTATGACGCGGCGAAGCTGACCGGCTCGGTCATCGAGGCCCGCCTGGGCCGCGAGGGCGAGAAGGTCGAGGCCCTGGACGGCGAGACCTACGAGGTCACGCCCGAGGTCTGCGTGATCTCGGACGGCTCGGGCGCCATCGGCCTGGGCGGCGTCATGGGCGGCGAGTCCACCAAGGTGCTGGACGACACCGTCGACGTCTTCGTCGAATGCGCCTGGTTCGATCCGATCCGCACGGCCCAGACCGGCCGCAGCCTCGGGATCACCTCCGACGCCCAGTACCGCTTCGCCCGCGGCGTGGACCCCGAGTCCGTCGTTCCGGGCCTGGAGCAGGCGACCCAGCTCATCCTGGAGCTCTGCGGCGGCGAGCCGTCCGAGATCCGCGTCGCCGGCCACGCGCCCGCCCCGCCGGCCGCCATCGCCTTCGACCGGTCCTACGTGAGGAAGCTGTCCGGCCTGGAGGTCGGCGCGGCCCGCATCGACGAGATCCTGACCAAGCTGGGCTTCGAGGTCGACGGCGACGCCGTCACCCCGCCGTCGTGGCGTCGCGACGTGGAAGGCAAGGCCGACCTCGTCGAGGAAGTCGCGCGCATCGAAGGCTTCGGCAGCCTGCCGGTCACGCCCCTGCCCGAGATCGCCCGCCAGCCCGGCGGCGCGCTCACCACCCGCCAGCGCCGCATGCGCGACGCGCGGCGGATGATGGCGTCGCGCGGCTACGCCGAGGCGGTCACGTGGAGCTTCATGCGCCGCGACTGGGCGGAGATGTTCGGCGGTGGCGACGAGAAGCTGGTGCTGACCAACCCGATCGCGGCCGACCTGTCGACCATGCGCCCAACCGCGCTGGCCAACCTGATCGACGCGGCGGCGCGCAACGCCAAGCGCGGCTTCGCCGACGCGGCGCTGTTCGAGGTGGGCCCGAACTTCAAGGGCGACCAGCCGGCCGACCAATGGACCGCGGTCACCGCCCTGCTGGCGCCCCACCCGCCCAAGCACTGGGCCGCCAAGCAAGGAGCTGGGGCCGGCGGCGACCCGCTGTTCGAACTCAAGGCCGACCTCCTGGCCCTGCTGGACGAGCTGGGCGCGCCGACGCTGCAGGTGGTCCAGGGCCAGAACGCGCCGTGGTGGCACCCCGGCCGCTCGGCCCGCTTCCAGCTCGGCCCCAAGGTCGTGGTCGCCGAGTTCGGCGAGCTGCATCCCAACGTGCTGAAGGCCATCGACGCCGACGGCCCCATGCTGGCCTTCGAGCTCAGCCTGGACGCCATCCCCGAGCCGAAGAAGAAGGGCGTGAAGACCAAGGCGGCGCTGGAGCTCTCGGCCCTGATGCCGCTGAAGCGCGACTTCGCCTTCCTGGTCCCAGCCGCCACGCCGGCCGGCGACCTGGTCCGGCCGATCGTCGGCGCCGACAAGGCCCTGATCGCCGACGCCTGCGTCTTCGACGTCTACGCCGGCCAGGGCGTGCCCGAGGGCATGAAATCGGTGGCCGTCGAGGTGCTGATCCAACCCCGCGAGAAGACCCTCACCGACGGCGAGATCGAGGGGCTATCGGCCCGCGTCGTCGCCGCGGCCGAGAAAGCCGTGGGCGCGAAGCTGCGGGGCTGAGCGCTGGCGTTCCGGGACGATTTCAGGCTCTGATCGAGCCCATGGTCGATCCGGGCGCAGTCTCCGTGCTGAACCTGTCGCTGCGCGGCGGGGTCGTGCTGTTGCTCCTGCTGATCGGCGCGGGCCTGTTGCGGGACCAGCCGAAGGCGACGGCCGCGCGCCTCGGCGCCCTGTTCGCCCTGGGCGCCGCCGCCTACGCCGTCTGCTCGACGCCCGGCCTGCACGCGCGCGCCGGCCTATGGGCCGCGCCGCTGGTGGCGCTGGCGGTGGGCAACAACCTGGTCTTCTGGCTCTTCGCCCGCGCGCTCTTCAGCGACGGCGCCGTTCGCCTGCGGCCGGCCTATGCCTTGGGCTGGGCCGTGCTCGCCGCCCTCGGCGTCTCCGGCGCGCTGGGCCTCGCGCCGGCGACCTGGCAGGACGGCATCGGCGTCGCGATCAGCCTCCAGGCCCTGGCCTTCGCCGGCCTCGCCGTCGCCCAGACGGTGAGTTCGTGGGCCGCCGACCTCGTCGAGCCGCGGCGGCGCCTGCGCGTCTTCATCGTGGCCGCCTCGGCCGCCCACATCGCGCTGACCGCCATGGCCGGCCTGTCGCCCCGGCTCGACATGGCGCCGCTGGTGCGCCTGGCCGACGCCGTGACGCTCGCCGCCATCGCACTCACCGTGGCCTGGTCGGTGCTCCGCGTCTCGGCCTCCGACATGCTGCTGGCGCCCGTAACCCCCCGTGGCGGGGCCGTCGTCGCGCTCGACCCGGCCGACACCGCCCTCCTCCGCCGGCTGGAGCGCGAGATGACGGCCGAGCGCGCCTATCGCCAGGACGGCCTGACCATCGGCGGCCTGGCCCATCGCCTGGGCGTCCCCGAGTACCGCCTGCGCCGGGCGATCAACCAGGGCCTGGGCCAGCGCAACTTCGCCGCCTACCTGAACGGCTTCCGGATCGCCGAAGCGCGGGCGGCGCTGGCCGATCCGACCCAGGCCGAGGTGCCGGTCCTGACCATCGCGCTGGACGCCGGCTTCGGCTCGCTCGGCCCCTTCAACCGCGCGTTCAAGGTCGAGACCGGCCTCACCCCGACCGCCTATCGCCGCGCCGCGCTGGGACCGTCCGCGGACGGCCTGGCCCTGGATTCGGCCGCCTGATCTCGAATCCACTCGCCGATTTCGAAGATCGGCAGGAGCAGCCGCGGCGGGCGGCCTAGCAGCGGCGACGGCGGGCGCTCGGCCCGTCGTCTGGAGCCGCCCATGCCCCTTCGCCCCACCGCCGGCCTTTCGCTGGCCCTCGCCGCGCTGCCGCTCGCCGCCTGCGCAGGCCCCTTGAACCTGCCGCGCGCCGCGGCCACCCCGACCCACATGGCCGCCCACCAGCTATGCTCGGCGGTCTTCGTGTCGGGCGTCGAGCCCGAGCGCTACTATCGCGAGGCCGTCGCCACCAACGTGGCCCCGGTGAAGGCCTTCCTCAGCCACCACGTCGACCGCGAGCGCCGCGAGGTCACCGCCAGCTTCGCCGGCATGATCAGGAGCCGCGCCGTCTACCGCGGCGAGGCCGGCTGCGTCGTCGTCCAGGGCAAGCTGCCGCCGGCGCCCCGCATCGACACGCCCAGGCCCACGCCACTGCTCGCGCCCATCGCCGGCCCGGACGTCGTGGCGCCCACTGACCCGCGCCTCGCCGCCGCCCTCGACCACGTCTTCGCCGAAACCGACAAGCCGCCTCACCGCTACACCAAGGCCGTGGTCGTCGTCCGCGACGGCCGGGTGATCGCCGAGCGCTACGCCCCCGGATACGGGCCCCAGACGCCCATCCACGGCTGGTCGATGACCAAGTCGGTGACCAGCTCGCTCGTGGGCATCCTGGTTCGCCAGGGCCGGCTCGCCGTTGACCAGCCCGCCCCCGTGCCGGAGTGGCAGGCGCTCGGCGATCCGCGCCGCGCCATCACCGTCGGCAACCTGCTGCACATGCAGAGCGGCCTCGACGTCGGCGATTCCCTCACCATCGGCCTGAAGGACGCCGTCTCACCCTCGTCGCAGGTGCTGTTCGCCGAGCCTGACATGGGCGCCTTCATCGCCAGATATCCGCTGAGCGCCACGCCCGGGACGCGCTTCACCTACGCGAACGGCGACACCCTGCTGCTCTCGCGCATCGTCCGCGACAAGGTGGGCGGCGACGGCCAGGCCGTGCTGCGGTTCGCCCATGCCGAGTTGTTCGACAAGGTGGGGCTGGAACACGCCGTGCTGGAACAGGACGCGACCGGCACGCCCATCGGCTCCAGCCACATGTGGGCTTCGGCGCGCGACTGGGCGCGGCTGGGCCTGTTCTGGATGGACGACGGCGTGGTCGGCGGCGAACGCATCCTGCCCGAGGGCTGGGTCGACTATTCCACCCGCCTGACGCCCGGCAGCGAGCGGTTCGGCTACGGCGCCCAGTTCTGGACCAACCGCGGCGCGTCCGCCGGCGCGCGCAACCGCCCGCACATGCCGCCGGACAGCTTCATGGCGCGAGGCGCGCACGGCCAGTACACGATCGTCATCCCCTCGAAGCGGCTGGTCATCGTCCGCCTGGGCGACGCCTACACGGCGCTGGATGACATCGCCGCCGTCGACCGGCTGGTCGGCGAGGTGATCGCGGCGACGGACGCGCCGGCGGCTTGACTGCCGCAGCGTGCGCGACGCCAGCTTCCCGGCCATGGAAATCAACGGCGTCGCGCACACCTTCATCACCGCGGGCGATTTCGAGCGCTCGGTGGGCTTCTATCGCCAGCTGCTGCCGTTCCTTGGCATGCGGGAGGTCGCCGACAGCCACGACACCTACTACTGCGTGGGCGGCCGCACGGGCTTCGGCGTCCGCCGGCCCGACCCCGAGCATCAGGGCGAGCGCTTCGTGCAGTTCCGGGTCGGGCTGCACCACCATTGTTGGCGGGCGCGCGAGCGGGCGGACGTGGATGCGCTGCACGCTTTCCTGCTGGAGATCGGCGCGAAAATCGTCCATCCGCCGCAGGACGAACCCTGGGCGCCCAACTACTACGCCGTGCTGTTCGAGGACCCCGACGGCATCCGCCTCGAGCTCAACCACGTCCCCGGCCGCGGCCTCTTCGACACCCCGACCCAGCGCGTGGGCGCCAGCCTCGACGGACGGTAGGCGCCGGACCAGCGGCGCGCGTGCAGCCTAAACTCGCGGTTGCATAGTTCACTATTTGTTCTCATAACATCACCCATGCAATTGACGTTCGACTTCGGCGCGTCGGGGCTGATCGGCGAGGCGTGGCGGCGCCTGACCGCCCATTTCGGGCCCGCCGACTTTGGCCCGGCTCGCACGCCCATCGGCCAGCTCGTGAAGTCGTTGATCAGCAACCGCACCTACGACGCCGTATCGCTGGGCGCCTACGAGCGGCTGACCGAGGCGCTGAGCTGGAGCGCGATCACAGGGGCGCCCGTCGGGCGGATCGAGGCCCTGATCGCCGACGTGGAGTTCGCCGACGCGAAGGCGCGCCACCTGAAGGCGGCCATGCAGCAGGTCGAGGCCGCGCACGCCGACTTCGACCTGGCGTTCTTGGGGGCCTTGCCGGAAGACGAGGTGCTGGAATGGCTGCAGCGGCTGCCGGGCGTGGGGCCGAAGGTGGCCGCCTCGGTCCTGAACTTCAGCACCCTGGGCCGCCCGGCGTTCGTGATCGACACCCATGTCGCCCGCATCCTGCGCCGGCTGGGCATGATCGGGCCGCACACGACGGCCGCCGCTGCGCACGGCCAGGTGATAGGCGCCCTAGCGCGATGGTCGCCGCCCGAGCTGACCGAGCTCCACGTGCAAATGAAGCGCCTGGGCCAGGCGATCTGCCGCCCACAGCGGCCGCACTGTGGCGTCTGCCCGATCAGCGCGACCTGTCGCAGGTCCGGCGTCGGCGAGGAGGCGTGACGGCCCGGGCAGGCGTGCTCTAGCGTCGGCGGATGGTTCGAACGCTCCTCGCCGTGCTCGCCTGCGCATTGGTCGCCGCCCAGGCCCAGGCCGAGACGCTGTATGTCCGCGCCGGTCGGCTGGTGGATCCCGTAGAGGGTGCGGCCGGGGCGGACCGGCGGATCAAGATCGTCGACGGCAGGATCGCCGAGGTCGCGCCCTGGACCGCACCGCCGGCGGACGCAGCGGTGCTGGATTGGTCGCGCTACACCGTGCTGCCGGGATTGATCGACCTGCACACCCACGTGGCCGACGGGTTCGGGCAGACCGACGACCCGGCCGAGGCGCTGAAACATTCCGAAGGCGAGACCGCCCTGAAGGGGGCCGAGGCGGCCCGGACCATGCTGCGCGCGGGTTTCACCACCGTGCGCGACGTGGGCGCCTATCGCGGCCTGTCGGACGTCACGTTGCGCGACGCCATCGCCGCGGGCTGGGTCGAGGGTCCGCGGATGCTGGTGGCCGGCGCCTACATCACCAAGCCGGGCGGCGGCGGCGCGGTGACGGGCGCGGCGAAGGGGACGGTGATCCCCGCAGTGTTCCGGCTGGGCGAGGCGCGCACGCCGGCCGAGGCGCGAACGCGGGTGCGCGCGCTGATCGGCGGCGGGGCCGACTTCATCAAGATCATCGCCAGCGGCGCCGTGCTGGCCGTGGGCAGCGAGCCGGGCGCCCTGGAGCTGGACGAACCCACGATCAAGGCCGCCTGCGACGAGGCGCAGGCGCTCGGGAAATACTGCATCGCCCACGCCCATGGCGCCGAGGCCATCAAGGCCGCCATCCGCGCCGGCGCGCGCACCATCGAGCACGCCAGCCTGATCGACGACGAGGGGATCGCGGTGGCCAAGGCGCGCGGGGTCTGGCTCGACATGGACATCTACAACGGCGACTGGATCGAGGCGGTCGGAACCCAGGAGCGCTGGCCGGCCGAGTACCTGCGCAAGAACCGCGAGACCACCGACGCCCAGCGCGAGGGCTTTCGCAAGGCCGTGGCGGCCGGGGCGAAGCTCACCTTCGGCACCGACGCGGCCGTCTATCCCTACGGCCTGGGCGCGCGCCAGTTCGCCTACATGGTCCGCTTCGGCATGACCCCGGCCCAGGCGATCCGCTCGGCCACCACCGAGGCCGCCGCGGCGCTGCGGATGGAACGCGAGCTGGGCCGCGTCGAGCCGGGCTTCGCCGGCGACCTGGTGGCCGTCGACGGCGATCCGCTCACGGACGTGCGGGTGCTGGAGAGGGTGGCGGGCGTCGTGAAGGGCGGGAAGCCCGTCCGGCGGTGATGTGATCTAGCTGCAGCCGTAGTCGCCCGCGAGGCGCACCGGCTTGAGGTCCACGGGCTTGGCCAGATCGACAAAGCGGGCGGAGTACCAGGCGGCGTCGCAATCGACGCCCGTGTGGAAGTCGTCCACGACGATGGCGATACGGCCGGTGATCCACTTGCGGCGACCGGACTGGATCTCCTTCAGGGTGCGCGCCGGGATCGCCTTGGCGGCGAAAGCGGCCGCGTTGTCGATCTCGAAGATCGGGCGGGTCGTGTAGCCCTGCCAGTGGGGCAGCTGGGCGGCGAGCTGCGGGTCGGGGGCGAACTCCAGCTGCAGGTCGCCTGGCTCCAGCGGCTTGCGGCATTCCTCCCAGCATCCGTACCGGAACGAGCCCGTCAGGGTGAAGCGGCCCGCAAACGCCGCCGCCAGCTCGTCACCGGCCGCGACCTTGGGGCGGATCGGGCTGTTCGCGGGCACGATGAGGCGCGGCCCGGAGGCCTCGCCCTCCGCGGCATCCGCGCTGGCCGCAGACGCCAGCAGAATAGCCGCGGTCCCAAGCGCTACGAGAAGCCGTCCCATCGTCCGAGGATGGCGACAAGCCGGCGCACAGGCAATGAGGGTCGCTGCCGGGCCTAGTCCACCCCCGGCCGGTCCTCGGGCGCGACGTCGCCAGCCTTGGCGGCGATGGGGCGGACGTCCTGCACCAAGTGCAACAGCACCTTCCCGGGCTGCTCGATGTGCATCATGTGCGCCGAGTGCTCGAACCAGAAGAGCCCCTTCTTCGGGGCCTTCACCGTGTCCAGCCAGGCGGCGGCGATCTCTGACGGCGTCTGGTAGTCGCGGCGGCCGGCGAAGACGAAGACCGGGGTCTTCAACGTGATGATCTTCCGCAGGTCCATGGCCGTGAGGTCGGGCAGCAGCCGGACCAGGGCCTCGCCGTCCTTGAAGCCGGGCGGGGAGAGATCGCGGTCGGCGTACTCGGGCGCGATCTTGCGGGCGTTGAGGTCGTAGTCGAAGTCCGGCCGGCCCATGGTGAGACCGCCGTAGTGGATGACCCAGATCCGCTCCTTGATCACCTCGTCCAGCGTGGCGGGGCGGTCCGGCGGCGGATAGGGGGCGATCGACTTGAGGTCCTTCAGGGCCTCTGCGTTGTTGTCGGCCTTGGCCTCGCGCAGGGCGAAGGCGTAGCTGACCCGTTCGTTCTCCTGCCAGCACAGGAGCTGGCCCATGCCGACGTAGGCGTGCAGCCAGTCGGGGCGGCGGTGCGCCAGGTTCAGGCCGATGACCGTGCCCCACGAGTGGCCGATGACGAAGACCTTCCGCTTGGCGTAGCGCTCGCGCAGGTGGGCGACCAGTTCCTCGCCGTCCTGAACCATCCGCTCGAGGGTGACCGTCGGCATGATCGCCGGATTGTCGGTGGTGGCGGCCGTCTTGCCGGCGCCGCGCTGGTCCCATTGGACGACGGTGAAGAAGTCCTCCCAGGCGCCCTGGTAGAGCCAGCTGGTCGGCATCTCGGTGGACGCCGGGCCGCCGTGGACGAACAGCAGGATCGGGTTGCGCCGGTCGCGGCCGCGCACCGAGATCCACTGCGGCACGCCGCCCAGCTCGACCTGGCGCAGTTCCTCGATCCCGTTCGGATTCACGATCCGGCGCGCGTCGCGGACGATGGCGCGGGCGTCGTCGCGGGAGAACGGCTTCGGCGCGGTCTGGGCGGCCGCGGGCGCGGCGGCGGCGGCCGGCGCGGCGGCGAGGAGCGCGGCCAGGCCGCGGCGGGAAGGACGATACTCGGACATGGCCGGAAACTGGCGCGAGTCGGGGCCGGGCGAGGAGGCCCGGCGCATCGCTGCAACCTCTCGACTCGTCGCGAGGGCGCGCCCCCTAGTTCTCGTCCATCTTCAGGGCGGCGATGAAGGCTTCCTGCGGGATCTCGACCTTGCCGAACTGGCGCATGCGCTTCTTCCCCTCCTTCTGCTTGTCGAGGAGCTTGCGCTTGCGGGTGGCGTCGCCGCCGTAGCACTTGGCCGTCACGTCCTTGCGGAGCGCGCGGACGGTCTCGCGGGCGATGATCCGGCCGCCGATCGCGGCCTGGATCGGGATCTGGAACATGTGTGGTGGGATGAGCTCCTTCATCTTCTCCACCATGCCCCGGCCGCGGCTCTCGGCCCGGTCGCGGTGGACCAGCATCGAGAGCGCGTCGACGGGCTCGGAGTTGACGAGGATCGACATCTTAACGAGGTCGCCGACCCGGTACTCCTCGATGGAGTAGTCGAAGCTGGCGTAGCCCTTAGAGATCGACTTCAGGCGATCGTAGAAGTCGAAGACCACCTCGTTCAGCGGCAGGTCGTAGACCAGCATGGCGCGGGCGCCCACGTAGCTGAGCTCGCGCTGCTGGCCGCGGCGGTCCTGGCAGAGCTTGATGATCGGCCCGAGATAGTCGTCGGGCGTGAAGATGGTGGCCTTGATCCAGGGCTCGGAGATCGTATCGATCTTGACCGGGTCGGGCAGGTCGGCCGGGTTGTGCAGCTCGATCTCGCCGCCGCCGTGGGCCAGCCCGATCTTGTAGACGACCGAGGGGGCCGTCGCGATAAGGTCGAGGTCGAATTCGCGGCTCAGCCGCTCCTGGATGATCTCCAGGTGCAGCAGGCCCAGGAACCCGCAGCGGAAGCCGAAGCCCAGCGCCGCGCTGGTCTCCATCTCGTAGGTGAACGAGGCGTCGTTGAGGCGCAGGCGGCCGATGGCGGCGCGCAGGTCCTCGAACTCGGCGGCGTCCACCGGGAAGAGGCCGCAGAACACCACCGGCTGGACCTCGCGGAAGCCCGCCAGCGGCTTGTCGGTGGGCTTGCGCTCGTCGGTGATGGTGTCGCCGACGGCGGCGTGGGCCACTTCCTTGATCGAGGCGGTGATGAAGCCGACCTCGCCGGGACCGAGCTCGGCCATGTCGGTCTGCTTGGGTTTGAACACGCCCAGGCGGTCGATCTGATACTGGGCCCCGGTCTGCATCATCTTGACCTTCTGGCCGACCTTCAGGACCCCGTCGAAGACGCGGACCAGCACGACCACGCCCAGGTACTGGTCGTACCAGGCGTCGACCAAGAGGGCCTTCAGCGGGGCGTTCGGGTCGCCCTTGGGCGGCGGCAGCCGCTTCACGACCGCCTCCAGTACGTCGTGGATGCCCAGGCCCGACTTGGCCGAGGCCAGTACGGCGTCCGAGGCGTCGAGGCCGATGACGTCCTCGATCTGCTGGCGCACCCGGTCGGGTTCTGCGGCTGGCAGGTCGATCTTGTTCAGGACCGGGACGATCTCGTGATTGTTGTCGATGGCCTGGTAGACGTTGGCCAGGGTCTGGGCCTCCACGCCCTGCGAGGCGTCGACGACGAGGATCGAGCCCTCGCAGGCGGCCAGGCTGCGGCTGACCTCGTAGGCGAAGTCGACGTGCCCGGGCGTGTCCATCAGGTTGAGGACATAGGTCTCGCCGTCGTCGGCCTTGTAGTCGAGGCGGACGGTCTGGGCCTTGATGGTGATCCCGCGCTCGCGCTCGATGTCCATGTTGTCGAGCACCTGCTCGGTCATCTCGCGCTGGGTCAGGCCGCCGGTCTCCTGGATGAGGCGGTCGGAGAGCGTCGACTTGCCGTGGTCGATGTGCGCGACGATCGAGAAGTTGCGGATCTTGGAGAGAGGCGTGGTCATTATGCCGGCCCCTCTAGCACATTCGCACGCGCGAGATAGCAGCCCCCCTGTCACGGCGCCCCATGGCCGCCCGAAGAACGTGGTTAATCGCCCGTTAAGGCGACGTCCCTCATCGAGGGGCGCTGGGGCGGCCGATTCACGACGGAGGCGAGAAGCGCCATGGACCGACGCAAACTCATCGTATCCGGACTGGCCGTCTCGGCCGTTCCGTCCCTGGTCCGCGCGCAGCCGGTCAGTTCACAACCCCTGCCTCCGGCCGAGGCCCCGCCACCGCCGAACAGCTCGCCCGCCTATCCGTCGGCCGGACCGACGGGCCAGGGCAGCGCCAAGACCTACAGCCAGGACGAGATCGTCACGAACGTCTCCGACTTCCTGGGCGTGACCGCCGAGGCCGCCGGTGCGGCCGTCGAGCGCCTGTTCGCCAACAATGGCCGGCCCACCGCCTATATCGCCGGCGAAGAGGGGTCTGGCTCGTTCATCCTGGGCCTGCGCTATGGCCGCGGCCTGCTCTACATGAAGGACCGCCAGCCGATGGAGGTCTTCTGGCAGGGCCCGTCGATCGGCTGGGACTGGGGCGGCAACGCCAGCCGCGTCTTCACCCTCTGCTACAACCTGCAGGTCCCGGAAGTGATCTTCCAGCGCTACCCCGGCGTGGAGGGCTCGGCCTATCTGGTGGGCGGCCTGGGCGTGAACTACCAGCGCGCCGAGGACGTGACCCTGGCCCCCATCCGCGCCGGCGTCGGCCTGCGCCTGGGCGCCAACGTGGGCTACCTCGCCTATACCCGGAAGCGGAACTACATCCCGTTCTGACGGGCGTCAGGCCTCGGCGGTCTCCTTCAGCGCGCCCCTGAGGTTGACCTCCAGCAGCTCGTCCGCCAGCGCGTGGCCGTCAGGCATCGCGCGCGACAGCATCAGCGCGCCCACCATGCGGACCACGAGGCTGACGGCGCGTTCTCGGCGGTCGTCGCCCGGCGGCAGACCGGACTCCACCGAGGCGATCATGGCCTCCAGCCCGTCTGCGAAGACCGCCTTCACCTCGGGCGGCTGGCGGCAGACGTCGCCGGCCAAGGCGGCGGCCGGACAGCTCTTGCCCGGGGCGCCGCGCGAGGCCTTGGAGAGGTAGCGGGGTAGCAGCGCGGCCAGCGGTCCGACGCGCGCGCGCTCGTCCGCCATCTGCGCCCAGGCGTTGTCCAGCGCCTCGGCGGCCAGGGCCTGCTTGGATGGGAAGTGGTTATAGAACCCGCCGTGCGTGAAGCCGGCCGCCTTCATCACGTCGCCGACCGCCACCTCGTCGAAGCCGCGCTCGCGGAACAGCTCCGCCGCCGCCGCGACGACGCGGTCGCGGTTCTCCTTCGCCTGGGCCTTGCTGATCCGCATGCCGATCCTCGCGCTTGACGCTGCGCAATAATGATGATGGACATCATTAAAAGTCAACGATGGCGGGGAGCCCCACCAATGCCTCTGTGGAAAGTCTACCATCCCGTCGGCGCCTTCTCGGCCGACGACAAGCAGCAACTCTCCGAACGAATCACGGCGCTCTACAGCCGTCTGCCCAAGTTCTACGTGGGCGTGGTGTTCCAGGAGGTGGCGGCCGACTCGTTCTACGTGGGCGGCGCCCCGGCCTCGAACTTCGTGCGCATCTGGGTGGACCACATCGCCCGCACCCTCCCCTCGGCCGAGGCGCGGACCTGGTGGATCGGCCAGTGCGACGAGGCGCTGGCGCCGTTCATCCGGGACCGCGGCATGGATTGGGAGTTCCACATAGACGAGACGTCGTTCGAGCTCTGGTCGATCCAGGGCATGCGCCCGCCCACGGCCAACACCGAGGACGAGAAGCGCTGGATCGCCGAGAACCGGCCAACGCCGCTGACGGGGACGTAAGGCGGCGCACGGCGCGCCGAGCGGGCCTAGAGCTGGTTGAACTCACCGCAGCGGCACTTGACCACCACGTCGTTGAAGAACGAGCGGTCGGCGCGGACGAGCTCCTGTCGGCAGGCGCCGCAGGCGTAGGCCGAGCCTTCGCTGTCACGAGGCGCCTCGTCGGCCTGGAGCACAGTACGGCGGCCCACGAACAGGCCGGGGAAGGTACGCAACTCGATCATCACTCTGCTCCAAGATGGGCCAGGGGGAGCCGGCCGCTCTTCGCAATGCAAAATGCATTCTACGAAAACATGTTGCAGCGCAATGACGGAACGGCGGGAACGGCCACGTTCGCCGCGGATTTCCCCATTCATGCGCTTCCTGTGCGACGAGATGCTCGTTCGCCTGGCGCGTCTGCTGCGCGCGGCAGGCTATGACACCTACCTCGCCGCCGGCGGGGAGCCCGACGCCGAGCTGGTGAAGACGGCCCGGCGCGAGGGGCGCATCCTGCTGACCCGGGACAAGCGGCTGGCCGCATCGTTCGAGGAATCGGTGCTGATCCGCGGCTTCGGGGTCTCCTCGGAAGCCCACCACCTGTCGCGCGAAGTGGTGTTGGATTGGGAATTCGCCCCCTTCACCCGCTGCGTGATGGACAACGCCCACCTGCGCGAAGCCGACGCGGGAGAAATCGCCGCCATGCCGGCCTCGGCCCGGGCGAAGGGCGGGCCGTTCCGCCTCTGCCCCGCCTGCGGGCGCGCCTATTGGCCGGGCAGCCACGTGCGTCGGATGGAAGCTCGGCTGCACGATCTAGCGCGGGACGCCGCAATCCCGCCCCAAGCTTGACTAGTTAGGCGGGTCAAGAGACCTAAAGCTCACCATTCGAGAAGGGGTTCGCCCATGCGCAAGCTGATCGTCCTGACCGCCGCGGCCGCGGCCCTGCTGGTTTCGGCCTGCAACACCGTCTCCGGCATCGGCCGCGACGCCTCGGCCGCCGGCCGCGCCGTAACCGGCGCGGCGGAGGACGCAAAGAAATAGGCGCGCTTTCGCGCGATGGCCGCGCCGTAACCGGCGCGGCGGAGGACGCAAAGAAATAGGCGCGCTTTCGCGCGATGGCCGCGCCGTAGCCGGCGCCGCCGACGACACCACGACATAAGCGCCTGCGGCGGAAGGCCTCCGGGCCTTCCGCATTGCCGGCCGAGGGCGCATATGGGCGCCATGGCCGAGTTCCACTATCCGCTGTTCCGCTCGATCGGGCGCGGGCTGTCGCATCGCTGTCCGGCGTGTGGGAAAGGCAAGCTGTACGGCAAGTACCTGAAGGTGCGGCCGCACTGCGAGGCCTGCGGCCATGAACTGTCGCGCTATCCGGCCGACGACGGCCCGGCCTATCTCACCATCCTGCTCGTGGGCCACCTGATCGTGGGGCCGGCGCTGTTCTTCCCCGTCGTGTGGGAGACCTCGCCCGCGATCTCGCTGCCGATCATCCTGGGCGTCCTGACCCTGGTGGTGCTTTCGGCCCTGCCGCGCATCAAGGGCGGCTGGATCGGCATGATGTACGCCCTGCAGGTCACCGACCGCGACCATCGCGTCCACACGGCCGACGCCGCGGACTGACGCCCCCTCGTCGGGAACTCGACCTTCGCCATGCACGTTCGCTGCGGTCGAGGTCGGGGGACCTGAGGAGAGACGTCTTGGGCACCATTCTCATCATCATCCTGATCCTGCTCCTGCTGGGCGCGCTGCCGAACTGGGGCTATTCGCGCAGCTGGGGCTATTTCCCGAGCGGCGGCCTGGGCCTCGTCCTGGTCATCGTGATCATCCTGGTGCTGCTGGGACGCATCTAGCGTTGCCCGACCCGAGCGCTGCCCCTTAGCATCCGGCCGTTCGGCGCTTTGGGGGCGCCCGGGGAGGATGCATGGCGGGCGGCGTGGCGGCGGACGGCGAGATGACGCCGTGGGCCCGCATCAAGGCGATCCTGGGCGGATCCGCGGGCAACCTCGTCGAATGGTACGACTGGTTCGCCTACACCTCGACCAGCCTCTATTTCGCCAAGCACTTCTTCCCCGGCGAGGACCCGGTTGGCCAGCAGCTCCAGACCGCCGCCATCTTCGGCGCGGGCTTCATCGCCCGGCCGCTGGGCGCCTGGCTGATGGGGATCTACGCCGACCGCGGCGGCCGGCGCGCGGCGCTGACGCTATCGGTGGCGCTGATGAGCGTGGGCTCGTTCGCGATCGCCATCCTGCCGGTCTACGCCCAGGTGGGCGTCTGGGCGCAGCTGGGCCTGCTGGCCGCGCGGCTGGTCCAGGGCCTGTCGCTGGGCGGGGAGTACGGCGCCAGCGCCACCTACATGTCCGAGATGGCCGGGCACAAGCGGCGCGGCTTCTGGTCGTCGTTCCAGTACACCACGCTGGTGGGCGGCCAGCTCACGGCGCTGCTGGTGCTGGTGATCCTGCAGAACACCCTCAGCCACGAGGCCCTTGAGGCCTGGGGCTGGCGCGTGCCCTTCGTGATCGGCGGCCTGCTGGCCATCGTGGTGTTCTGGATCCGCAGCGGGCTGGACGAGACGAAGTCCTACCTCGCCGCCGAGGGCGAGGCCGAGCGCGGCTCGACCATGGCGCTGTTCCGCGACCACCCGCGCGAGAGCGCCGCCATCCTGGCGCTGACCGCCGCCGGCTCCTTGGCCTTCTACGCCTACACGACCTACATGCAGAAGTTCCTGGTCAACACCACGGGCTTCGCCAAGGACACCGCGACCGGGATCATGGCGGTGGTCCTGATCCTCTACATGGTGGTGCAGCCCGGCATCGGCTGGCTGTCGGACCACGTGGGCCGCAAGACCACCATCGCGGTGGGCCTCGGGATCGGAGCGCTGGTCACCTATCCGGTGATGAGCGCTATCGCCGTGGCCCAGACGCCGATCGCCGCGTTCGGGCTGATCATGATCCTGGTGCTGTGCCACTCGGGTTATTCGGCGGTGAATGCGGCGGTGAAGGCCGAGCTGTTCCCGGCCCATGTCAGGGCCCTCGGCGTCGCCCTGCCCTACGCCCTGGCCAACGCCATCTTCGGCGGGACGGCCGAGTACGCCGCCGGCTGGCTGAAGAAGGAGGGCGTGGAAAGCGCGTTCTATGCTTACGTGGCCGTCGTGATGGCCGTGGCCGCCCTGGTGGCCGTGCGCCTGCGCAACACCAACAAGACCAGCCTGATCCTCGAGGACTGAGTGCGTACGCTGGACATGACCGCCCTGGGCGTCTTCCTGGTCGCCTGGCTGTTCTACGAGCCGCTGCTGTCGGCGTTCGGCAAGCGGCGCGGCGGGGTGCTGAACACCGACATGACGGTGATCCGCAGCGCCTGGATGACCGAGATGACCGGCCGCGAGGTGCGGCTGATGGACGGCAACCTGCTGGGACACGCGCTGAACTCGGCCTCGTTCTTCGCCTCGTCGAACCTGCTGCTGATTGCGGCGGCCGCGGGCGCGCTGTTCGGCGGCGACAACACGTTCCGCTCGGTCTCGGCGCTGGAGGTGGTGAAGACCTCGTCGCGGTTCCTGTTCGAGCTGCAGCTGGCCCTGGTGCTGGTGGCGCTGGCCCGCGGCCTGCTGGACTTCATCTGGTCGATCCGCCAGCTCAACTATTGCCTGGCCGCGATGGGGGCGACGCCCGAGCCGCTGCCGATGGAGGATCGTCCGGCGTACGGGGCGATCCTGGCCCGACTGCTGAACCCGGCGCTGGGGGCGTTCAATTCGGGCGTGCGCGGGTACTATTTCGCCCTGGCGGCGGCGGCGTGGCTGTTCGGCGCCTGGGCGCTGATCGGGGCGACGCTGGGCGCGGTGGCCCTGCTGTTCTGGCGCCAGCGCAGCTCGTCGGCCGCCCAGGCGATCCACGACTTCCGGAATTTGCTGGAGTCTAGAGCCCCAGTTCCGCCCGGGCCGCCTTCGTGAGCTTGGCGGCGATCAGGCCGTGGGCGCCGGCGATCCAGTCGGGCGCCTGCTCGGGCTCGAGGTCCTCCAGGTCGACGATCACCCACGAGCCCTTGGCCAGGTAAGGCGCCTGGCGGCCAGGGCCGCCGTTGGTCAGCACCTCGAAGCCGATCTCCGAGACCTTGAACGACACGCCGCCACGCAAGCCGCAGATGGCGAAGACCTTGCCGCCCACCTTGTAGACGTCGGACCCGCCCCACTGGACGACGTGCGTCGCGCCCTTCAGCGCCATGGCGCAGGCGTAGACCTCTTCGCGCGTCATCATGAGAGGCCCAGCTCCGCCTTCGCCTTCTTGGTCAGGCCGGCGGCGGCCAGCCGGTAGGAGGTCCCGATCCAGCCCGGCGCGTCGTCGGCGTCCACCTCGGACAGGGGCAGGTTGATCCAGTGGCCCGGCGTGAACCCCGGCGCGGGGCGGCCTGGCCCGTCGCGCACCAGCACCTCGTAGGCGATCGGCGTGGCCTTGAACGACAGGCTGTCGGCCTCGCAGATCGCGAAGACCTTGCCGCGCACCTTGTAGACGTCCTGGCGGCCCCAGAGCGTGATCTTCGTCGCCTCGGGCAGCGCCATGGCGATCGCCTCGATCTCGCGCGGCGTCACGGTCACAACCCGATCTCGGCCCGCTGCTTCTTTGTGAGCTTGGCGGCGACCAGTTCGTGGGCGGTCCGCACCCAGCCCACGACCTCGGCGGCGTCCTGGGCGGCCAGGTCGTCCAGCATCACCCACTTCGCGCGGGCCATGTAGGGGGCGGGCCGGGCGCGGCCGCTCTCCGTCAGGGCCTCGAAGGCGATGTCGGTGGCCTTGAACGACAGGTTCGAATAGGCGCCGTCGGTGGCGCAGAACATCTTGCCGGCCACTTTGTAGACGTGGTCGTCGCCCCACTGGATGTCCATGTGGGCGCCGGGCAGCCCCAGGCAGGCGGCGTGCAGCTCGTCCTTCCTCATGGCGTCAGGCCTGGACGCCGACGCCGATCGGGCACGCCACGCCCGTGCCGCCGATCCCGCAGTAGCCGTCCGGGTTCTTGGCCAGGTACTGCTGGTGGTAGTCCTCGGCGAAATAGAACGGCCCGGCCGGCTGGATTTCGGTGGTGATGCGGCCGAGGCCCTGGGCGCTCAGCGCCTGCTGGTAGGCCTCGCGCGACGCTTCCGCCTCGGCGGCCTGGGCGTCGCTGGTGGCATAGAGCCCCGAGCGGTATTGCGTGCCGATGTCGCCGCCCTGGCGCATGCCCTGGGTCGGATCGTGGTTCTCCCAGAACGCCTTCAGAAGGTCGCGGTAGGTCACGACGCGAGGATCGAAGACCACCAGCACCGACTCGGTGTGGCCGGTGCGGCCCGAGCAAACCTCCTCGTAGGTGGCGTTGGGCGTCAGGCCCTGCTGATAGCCGACGGCGGTGACGTACACGCCCGGGACCTGCCAGAAGACCCGCTCCACGCCCCAGAAGCAGCCCATGCCGAAGTAGGCGGTCTCCAGCCCGTCGGGATACGGCCCCTTCAGCGCCTTGCCGTTCACGAAGTGCGTCTCGGCCGTGGGGATCGCGTGCGCCCGGCCCGGCAGGGCGGTCTCCGACGTGGGCAGGTCCATGGGCTTTTTGAAGAACATGCGCGCCTCGAGGTCGAACACCGTATTGCGTCTTGCCAAGCTCGATTGAACCGGCGCGACATGGCCCGGAATACACGCAAAGAACGCTCGGGAGGAGGTGCGTCATGCGGAGCTTCAGGATCCTGCTGCTGGCCGGCGCGCTCACCGCCGTCACGGGCGTCGGCGCCCTGGCCGCGGGCAGCGGCGGCGGGGGCGGCGGCATGTCGATGCCCTCGGCCTCGGCGCCCAGTTACGACCCGGCCGCGGAATACGCCAAGGCGGTCGCGGCCATCCAGGCCAAGGACTACAAGACCGCCGCCCGCTCGGCACAGCGCGTCACCGACGCCGCGCCGAAGAGCGTCGACGGCTGGAAGCTGCTGGGCGTGGCACAGGCTGGCTCCGAGAACTGGAAGGGGGCCCGCAAGGCCTATGAGCGGGCCATCAAGCTCTCGCCCGACGACCTGCCCAGCCGCGCGGGCCTGGGCCTGGCGCTCGCCAACCTCAAGGATCCGAAGGCGCAGGAGCAGCTCGACTGGCTGAAAGCCAAGGCGTCGGACTGCAACGTCGGCTGCGACGCCGGCACGCTGCGCGCACTGACCGGCCAGGTGGAGAAGGCCATGACCGGCGGCGCGGCGACCACCGGCCAGCCCAGCGCCGCGCTCGAACGCGGCTCGCTGCTGTTCTCGGGCGCCGGCGACCAAGCCTATGTCCAGGCCGTCAGCCTGATCAACGAGAAGCGCTACGACGAGGCCCTGGCCGAGTTGGACGCCGCCCGCGCCGCCTTCGGCCCACACCCCGATATCCTGACTTACCAGGGCTACACTTGGCGCAAGAAGGGCCAGTTCGACCGCGCCGAAGGCTATTACCGGCAGGCCCTGGCCATCGCCCCCGACCATCGCGGCGCGACCGAATACTACGGCGAGTTGAAGGTGGAGCGCGGCGACACGGCCGGCGCAAAGCAGATGCTCGCGAAACTGGACCGCATTTGCGCCTATGGCTGCGCCGAGGCCGAGGAGCTGCGCCGTTGGATCGACGCCGGCCACGAGCCCGGGCTCTAGGTCTGCTGCTCGCCCTCGCCGGCGCGACGACGGTCCCCGCGGCCGACGCGCCGGCCCCGCCGCTTCGGGCCATGTCGTGGATCCCCCGCGACGCAGACCCCGTGCGCGTGTTCGCCAGCCAGCCCACAGAGTGCCTGAAGGTCGCGGCCGATCCCGCGGCCGCGCGGTCGGTGGAGATCGGCCGCGCCGCGTTCCGCACACCGGTGCTGCTGGGCGGCCAGGCGGCGCGCGCGGGCCTGTCCTGCGAGAGCTGCCACCGCGCGGGCCGCGGCAACCCCGACTTCCAGTTCCCGGGCGCCTCGGGCGCGCCGGGCGACGCCGACGTCACGCTCTCCCTCTTCTCCAGCCACCGCGGCAATGGCGTATTCGACCCGAAACCGATCCCCGACCTCTCGGGCCCGCGCGAGCGCCTGAAGGTAGCCTCGCCCGACCTACCCCGCTTCATCCGCGGCCTGGTGGTGGAGGAATTCGACGGCCACGAGCCGCCGCCCGCCGTGCTGGCCGGCCTTGCAGACTATGTCCGGGCGCTGTCGCCCGCCGCCTGCCCGGCCGGGCGGGACCGCGAGCCGGTGACGACGCACGGTCTGCTCGACGACGCCCGCCGCGCCTTGGCGGCGGCGAGCGCGGCGCTCGAAGGCGGGGACCGGCCGACCGCCGTGCTGATGGTCGCCTCGGCGCGGGCACGGCTGTTCCTGATCGACGAGCGCTACGCGGCCCTGCCGGCCGAACGCACACGCGTCCGCACCGCCGACACCAGCCTCGCCGAGTTGCAGGGCCTGATCCGCGACGGACGCCCGGGCGCCGCCGCGGCGCTGGCCCGCTGGCCCGCGGCGTCGCGCGAACTGGAGGCCCGGCTCGCCGCCCGCCGGAGCGCCTCGCTGTTCGATCCGGACCGCCTCCGCGCGGCGACGAACCGCCGCTTGCCCCCGAAGACCTCCTGACGGTATATGCGCGCCTTCCGCCGGGGCCCCACTCCCCCGCGCGGCGTGTGGTGAGGTGGCCGAGTGGTTGAAGGCGCACGCCTGGAACGCGTGTATAGGGGAAACTCTATCGAGGGTTCGAATCCCTCTCTCACCGCCACTGACCTAGCAGACGGGTCTCCCAAATCCCTGGCCGTCAGCAAGCCACGCAGTTCGCGCGGCTAGTCGGCGGCAATCCCCTGTGCGCCGCGCACATTCCCGCGCCAGGCGCCGCCGAACGCCCGGTCGATCGGGGCGCGTCTCTGGCCGAGCGCGATCTAGCGGAGTTTCCCTGTTTTCGCAGCGGAACAGCGATCGCCCGGAGACGCAGCGGCAGCCCGACGCCCGAATCGTTCGCAACGACAAGAGCTTACGACCGGTCCGGCGCTGGTGCGCTCGACTTCAGATCAGGGAATAAATCGCCGTCCGAACAGGGATCAGCCCGGCGATGCCAAACAGGCTGAACCCGCCAGGCCAGCGCCCCCTCCACCGCTTCGCCGTCCCCATCCCCGCGCGCGTGGAGCAACTGAGGTCAGACCTCGCCCCGGGCGGCAATGGTCATGCGGACCAGCTCGGAGAGGCTTTCGGCGCCCATCTTCATCATCAGGTTGGCGCGGTAGGCTTCGACGGTGCGGGGGCTGATGCCCAGGTCGCGGGCGACTTCCTTGTTGGAGAGCCCCTTCACCACCCCGTCCAGCACCTCGCGCTCGCGGGTCGAGAGGGCGGACAGGCGTTCGGCGGCCTCGCTGCGGCGTGTGTCACGGTCGCTGCGGGCCTCGAGCTGTGTCATCGCCTGGCGCACGGCCGCCACGATGGTCTCGCCAGAATAAGGCTTCTCGATCAGGTCGAGGGCGCCGTTCTTCAGCGCTTCAACGGCCATGGGCACGTCGGCCTCGCCGGTGAGCACGATGACCGGGAACTGGGGCAGCCGGTCGCTGAGCCGCCGCAACAGGTCGAGACCGGTGATCTCGGGCGTGCAGACGTCGGTGACGACGCAGCCGCTGTCGGCCCGCTCGATCCCCTCCAGGAACGCGCCCGCCGAGGCGTAGGCGCTCACCGAGAAGCCGGCGGCGTCCAGCAGCGTCGCCAGTGAATCCCGGACCGCATCGTCGTCGTCGATGACATGGACCGTCCCCCCAGCAGCCATAACTTCAGGCCTCCTCCCCAGCCCGCTTCAACGTGAAGTGGAAGGTCGCGCCGCCGTCGGCGTTGGCCTCCACCCACATCTTCCCCCCGTGCCCTTCGATGATATGTCGGCAAATCGACAATCCAACACCCATTCCGCCGCTCTTGCCGCTGACGAACGGCTGGAACAAACGGTCGGCGACCTCGGGCGAGACGCCGGGCCCGGTGTCGGCCACGCTGACCTCCAGCATCTGCCCCTCGATCGCCCGGCTCAGGATGCGCAGTTCGCGGCGGGGCCGGCCGGCCATGGCTTCCATGGCGTTGCGGACCAGATTGAGGACCACCTGCTGCACCTGGATGCCATCGGCCATCACCCGGTCGGCGGCGCGGTCGAAGTCGCAGCGGACGGAGAGGCCCTCGCGCGCCAGGCCGGAGGCCGCCACGTCGACGGCGTCCTGGACGAGGGCGGCGGCGGACTGCTCGGACAGCGTGATCTCGCCGCGGTCGACGCTGCCACGGACGCGGGAGACGATCTGGCCGGCGCGCACCGCCTGGTCGCCCGCCTTGCGGATGAGCTCGCCGATGCGGGCGCGCGGCGCCTCCTCACGGTTCAGCAGTTGCTCGGCGGCGTTGAGGTAGTTGGCGATGGCGGTCAGCGGCTGGTTCAGCTCATGGGCCAGGGAGCCGGCCATTTCACCCATGGCGTTCAGGCGGGCGACCTGGATCATCTGGGTCTGCAGCTCGGCGAGTCGGCGCGCCTGGGCCTTGGCGCGCTTGATGTTGCGCTTGCGGGCCTCGCCCGCGATGGCGAACACCAGGCCGAAAGCGACGTAGATCGCGATCGCGAACGGCCCCATCGGCCGCACCTCGGCGGCGGTCAGCACCCATTGGCCGACCCAGACGCTGAGCGCCGTCACGATCATCGCCGGCCAGAAGCCGCCGAGGAACGCGGCCAGCAGGATGCCCGGCCAGGCCATGATGAAGGGCGCGTTGGGACCCAACAGGGTCTGCATGGACAGGCGCGACAGGACGATCAGGCCGCCGAATACCGTGGCGGCGGCGAAGGCCAGGACCTCGCCACGCCGCGACGCGAAACTCGCACCCCACGGAAGCCCCACGGACTCCCCCTGAACAACTCAACCCGCAAGAACCATACGCGTCCTTGCGGGACTGACAATCCAGGATTGCTCGAAGACGTGGTTCCCGCGCGGCGGGCGAAAGATCGTCAGTAGACGACCACCGTTCGAATACTTTCGCCGGCATGCATCAGGTCGAAGGCTTCGTTGATGCGGTCCAGGGGAAGCTTGTGGGTGATCATCGGGTCGATCTGGATCTTCCCGTCCATGTACCAATCGACGATCTTGGGCGTGTCGGTGCGGCCGCGGGCGCCGCCGAAAGCCGTGCCCTTCCACACCCGGCCGGTGACCAGTTGGAAGGGCCGCGTGGCGATCTCCTTCCCGGCCTCGGCCACGCCGATGATGATGCTCTCGCCCCAGCCGCGGTGGCAGGCCTCCAGCGCCTGGCGCATGACCGTGGTGTTGCCGGTGGCGTCGAAGGTGTAGTCGGCTCCACCATCCGTCAATTCGACGAGATGCGCCACCAGATCGCCGGAGATCTTCGTCGGATTGACGAAGTGCGTCATGCCGAACTTGCGGCCCCATTCCTCGCGGTCCGGGTTGATGTCGACCCCGACGATCATGCCGGCGCCCACCAGCTTCAGACCCTGGATCACGTTGAGGCCGATGCCGCCCAGGCCGAAGACGACGCAGTTGGCGCCCGCCTCGACGTCCGCCGTGTTGACCACCGCGCCCACGCCCGTGGTGACGCCGCAGCCGACATAGCAGGCAGTCTCGAACGGCGCGTCCTTGCGAATCTTGGCCACCGCGATCTCGGGCAGGACCGTGTAGTTCGAGAAGGTGGAACAGCCCATGTAATGGTAGACGGTCTGGCCCTTGTACGAGAACCGGCTGGTCCCGTCGGGCATCAGGCCCTTGCCCTGGGTGGCGCGGATCGCCGTGCAGAGGTTGGTCTTGCGGCTGAGGCAGCTTTTGCACTGTCGGCATTCGGGCGTGTAGAGCGGGATCACGTGGTCACCAACCGCCACCGAGGTGACGCCGGGGCCGACCTCCACCACCACGCCCGCGCCCTCGTGGCCCAGGATCGAGGGGAAGATGCCCTCGGAGTCGAGGCCGTCCAGGGTGTAGGCGTCGGTGTGGCAGACGCCCGTGGCCTTGATCTCCACCAGCACCTCGCCGGCGCGCGGGCCTTCGAGATCCAGTTCCACGATCTCCAGCGGCTTCTTGGCCTCGAACGCCACGGCGGCCCGGGTCTTCATCGCTTTTCCCTCGACTCGTTGAGCGGCGGGCAGCATCTCGGAAGCCCGGCCGGAAGTGAAGGCGATAGCGCATGAGCGAGACGATGTCCCCCACGCTGGACGCCCGGACCGAGGCGCTGCTGGCCGAGCTCGCGCTGGAGGAGAAGGTGCGGCTCTTGGCCGGCGCCAGCTCGTTCGCCCTGCACGGCGTGGAGCGACTGGGCGTGCCGTCGCTGAGCATGACCGATGGGCCGACCGGCGTGCGCTCGATCAGGGGCCAGCCGGCGACGGTGTTCCCCGTAGGCGTCGCGGTGGCCGCGAGCTGGAACCCCGGGACCGCGGCAGAGGTGGCCGCCGCCATCGGGCGCGAGGCGCACGCCCTGGGCGACCAGGTGGTGCTGGCGCCCACCATCAACATCATGCGCATCCCGACCTGGGGCCGGAATTTCGAGAGCTATTCCGAGGATCCGTACCTGGCCGGCGTGATGGGCGTGGCCTATGTCCGCGGCCTGCAGGGCGAGGGCGTCGGCGCATCGCTGAAGCACTACGCCGCCAACAACCAGGAGCTGGAGCGGTTCGCCGTCGACGCGCGGGTGGACGAGCGCACGCTGCGGGAAATCTACCTTGCCGCGTTCGAGCGCGTGGTGCGCGACGCCGACCCATGGACCGTAATGGCGTCGTACAATAAACTGAACGGTACGTACGCTTCTGAGCATCGCCGCCTGCTGACCGACATCCTCAAGGACGAATGGGGCTATGCGGGCATGGTGGTCTCGGACTGGACGGCGGTGAAGTCGACCGCGGCCTCCGCCAACGCCGGCATGGACCTGGAGATGCCAGGACCGGCCAAGTGGTTCGGCGACAAGCTGCTGGCGGCCGTGGCGGCCGGCGAGGTGAGTGCGGCCCAGATCGACGACAACGCGCGCCGCGTGCTGCGGCTGATCGTGCGCTCGGGGCTGATGGACCCGCCGCGGCCGGCCGGAGAGCTGCGCACGCCCCGCCACCGCGCCATCGCCTTCGACGCCGCCTGCGACGGCATGGTGCTGCTGAAGAACGAGGGCGACCTGCTGCCCTTGTCGAAGAACCTGAAGACCGTGGCGGTGATCGGCCCCAACGCGGTGCGCTGCATGCTGCAGGGCGGTGGCAGCTCGCAGGTGGCCACCGAGGCCAGCCGCTCGATCGTGGACGCCGTGCGCGGCCTGCTGGGCCAGGGCGTCGCCGTGCTGCCGGCCCAGGGCGCCGACAACGACGACGTGCCGCCGCCGGCGGTGCGCAGCCAGTTCAGCCCCACCGAGGCGCGCGAAGCCGAGGGGCTGGCCGCCGAGTACTTCGCCGCCGCCGACGCCTCGGGCGAACCCAACAGCACCAGCCTGGAGCGCCACCTCGTCCGCTGGGTCAGCGGCAACCTGGCGTCGGCCAAGCGGCCGGCCTATGGCGCCTTCCGCTGGAGCGGCTGGTTCTGGCCCGAGGCCAGCGGGACCCATGAGTTCAGCGTCCGCGCGACCGGCCGGGCGACGCTGACCCTTGATGGGCATGTCCTGGCCGATCCCACCTTTCCCGCCACGGCTGACCGCCTCGACGTCATGGGCAACCTGGTCCCGCGCCGCCTGGCGAGCGTCCAGCTGCAGGCCGGGCGCGGCTATCCGATCCGACTCGAGTACGTGCCCGCGAACCCAGAGCAGGACTACGTGGCCGTCGGCGTGCGGCCCCCGGCGCCTCCGATGGAGAACGCGGTCGAGGCCGCGCGGGCCGCGGACGCGGTGATCCTGGTGCTGGGTTCGGGCTCGGCCACCGAGGCCGAGGGCTACGACCGCGCGGACCTGGACCTGCCCGGCCGCCAGGACGAACTGGCGCGGCAGGTGCTGGCCGCCAACCCCAACACGGTGGTGGTGATGAACACCGGCTCGCCGTTCGCCATGCCATGGATCGAGGCGGCGCGCGCGGTGCTGCAGCTCTGGCTGCCGGGCGAGGCGGGGCCGGACGCCCTCGCCGCCGTGGTGTTCGGCGACCGCGCGCCGGGCGGACGACTGCCGGTGACCTTCCCACAGGCCTTCGGCGACCACCCGGCCCATGCGGCGAGCGCGGATCCGCGGGTGTGCGACTACGCCGAGGGGCTGGCGGTTGGCTACCGCGGGTTCGACGCGGCGCCGGTGAAGCCGCTGTTCCCGTTCGGGCACGGGCTGACCTACACGACCTTCGATATCCGCGACCTCGCGACGCCCGCCATGGCCCGCGCCGGCGAGCCCGTCCGCCTGGCAGTGGAGGTCGCCAACACCGGCCAGCGCGGGGGCCAGGAGGTGGTGCAGGCCTATGTCAGCGCGCTGGACAGCGCCGTTCTCCGCGCGCCGAAGGAGCTGAAGGCCTTCGCCAAGGTGATGCTGGCGCCCGGCGAGGCGCGCCGCGTGACGCTGGAGCTGGAGCCGAACGCCTTCGCCTACTGGGACGTCGAAGCCCGCCGCTGGCGCATCGATCCGGGCGCCTACGACATCCTGGTCGGCCGCTCGGCCGGCGACATCCGGGCCAAGGCGACGGTGACGCTCAGCTAGGCGTGGAGGCGGACCGGCAAGGTCTCATAGCCCTTCACGAAGCTGGACCGCACCCGCTTCGGCTCGCCGACGACCTCCACGAAGCTGAAGCGCTTCAGGATTTCCTCCCAGACGATCTTGAGCTGGAGTTCGGCCAGGCGGTTACCCACGCAGCGGTGGATGCCGAAGCCGAACGACAGGTGCTGGCGCGGCCGTTCGCGGTCGATCAGGAAGGCCTCGGGATTGTCGATGGCGGTCTCGTCCCGGTTGCCGCTGACGTACCACATGACGACCTTATCGCCCTTCCTGATGCGTTCGCCTGCGATCTCGGTGTCCTGCAGCGCTGTGCGGCGCATGTGGGCCAGCGGCGTCTGCCAGCGGATGATCTCGGGCACCATGTTGGGGATCAGGCCGGGGTTCGCCCGCAGCTTGTCGTACTCGGCCGGGTTCTGGTTCAGGGCCAGGACGCCGCCGCTGATCGAGTTGCGCGTCGTGTCGTTGCCGCCGACGATCAGCAGGATGACGTTGCCCAGGTACTCGTCCGGGGTCATGTCGCGCGTGGCCTCGCCGTGGGCCAGCATCGAGACCAGGTCGCCGCGCGGCGGCTCGTTGACCCGCTCGTTCCAGAGGCGGGTGAAGTAGGCTAGGCATTCCATCAGCTCGGCCTGGCGGGCCTCCTCGGTCTCGACGATGCCGCCGGGGATCGGCAGAGCGGTGGCCACGTCGGACCAGCGGGTCAGCTTGCGGCGGTCCTCGAACGGGAAGTCGAACAGGGTGGCCAGCATCTGGGTGGTGAGTTCGATGGAGACCCGGTCGACCCAGTTGAACGTCTCGCCCAGGGGCAGTTCGTCCAGGATCTTGCCCGCCCGCTCGCGGATGATCGGCTCCATGACCGCCAGGTTCTGCGGCGCGACGATGGGGCTGACGGTCTTGCGCTGCACGTCGTGGCGCGGCGGATCCATGGCGATGAAGCTGGGCCGGCGCAGGTCGGGCCGGGCGTCGCGGATGGTGATGCCGCCCAGCGCCGCCTCGGACGAGAAGACGGCGTGGTTCGTGTCCACGGCCATGATGTCCTGGTAGCGGGTCACCGACCAATACGGCCCGAACTCGCTGTCCTTGCACCAGTGCACTGGCTTCTCGCGCCGCAGCCGCTCGAAATAGGGCCAGAAGGCATCGTGCAGGAAGAGGTCGGGGTCTCCGGGGTTCAGGTCTTCCAGCGCCGTCGAGTACGCCAGGTCGCGCAGGTTGGCCGAGCCGTCCGCCATGATCTGTTCCTCCCGGAGGCGGGGCCGGCGTCTGTGCGCCGATCCCTCGCGTGGGGGCAGAATGACTCGGATCGCGCCGAGACGCCAAACGTCCTAGTGTCAGCGCGACGGAGGGGCGGCGATGATCCGAGCGGCGCTGGCGAGCCTCGCGGTCCTGGCTGCGGCCGGTCCGGCCCACGCCGCCCAGGTCTGCGCCTGGATGGACGAGACGATCGGCGAAGACGACTACCATGAGCTGGCGCTCTGGCTCGAAGCCGACACGGATTTCGATTTCTACTACAAGATCAAGGGCGAAGGCCTGCGCAGCGAGGACATGAGGGCCCACTCGCCCGACAGCGGGACGTTCTTCCTGCACCCGCGCAAGCCGGACAAGCCATGGAGCTTCGGCTCGACCCTCACCCCGCCGGGCGACATCGATGTGGTGATCGAGCTGCGCGCCATGCCGAAGGACGTCTTCTCCGACGCCGAGACCCCGCTGCTGGCGTCCTTTACATTCAAGCGGGCGGTGCCGGAGGGCGAGACCAAGCCGCCCTAGGACTTCGCCAAACGCCAGTGCGCGACGCTGGCGCCTGGCCCTGACGCTGGGGCGCCGCGCTAGACTGGACGCATGCACGAGCTGCGCGCCCGCATCGAGGCGAACCTAGCCGGGTTCGAACGCATCGCCATCGCTACCGAGGGGCGCAGGCGGGCGGCTGTGGCGGTGGTCCTGTCACCGACCGAGCACGGCCCGTCCTTCCTGCTCACCCGCCGGGCGCTGCACATGCGGCGTGGGGCGGGGAACTACGCCCTGCCCGGCGGCAACGTCGATCCGGGTGAGGACGCGATCGACACGGCGCTGCGCGAAACGCACGAGGAACTGGGCGTGACGCTGGGCCGCGAGGCGGCGCTGGGCTTGCTGGACGACTTCGTGACCCTGGGCGGCCATGTGGTGACGCCGGTGGTGGCCTGGACGCCCGAAGCGCTGACCCTGGTCCCCAATCCCGAGGAGGTGCATGCGGCCTGGCTGGTCCCGCTGGCCGACCTCCACCACCCGCGGGCCCCGCGCCGCGAACGCAATCCGGCCGGTGGGCCGTCGATCCTGCGCATGTTCGCCCGCGGCAGCTGGCTGAACCCGCCGACGGCCGCCTGGCTCTGGCAGTTCCGGGAGGTCTGCCTGCACGGCCGCCCCTGCCGCACGGACGGGATCGGCCAGCCGAGCTGGACGGCCCGCTAGCTGGCTTCGTCCAGGGCCGCCTGCACGGCCGCCACGAAGGCGTCGGGCGCGAACGGCTTCTCGATCACCGCCCGAGCGCCCTGGGCCAGGGCCTCGTCGGCCAGCGCCCGGCCGCTGCGGGCGGTCACCACGAGGACCGGGACGTGCAAGTTGCGCGCCTTGAAGGCCCGCAGGAGTTGCAGGCCGTTCATCTCGGGCATCTGGACGTCGGTGACCACGCAGCCGGTCACGCCAGCCTCGGCGTGGTCCAGGAAGGCTTGCGCGCTGCCGTACGTGGCGACCTCGAACCCGCGGGTCTCCAGCAGGATCGCCAGCGAGTCGCGGACCGCCTCGTCGTCGTCGATGATATGCACGGCCTGGGGAGGCGCCATGGCGTCGGGATCGCTGTCTTGTCGGGGAGGTTCAAGTGAACGCCGATAAGGCGAGTGGCGGGCAGTGTCGCCGCAAACCGCGTTCGCTGAAATCCCGGACGGTCCCCTACGGGATTCTACGGTAGTCCCTGGCGCTGCGGGGCCGGCCAAGGTTAGGCTCGACCGCAACTCTGGGTCGGAGGGCTGTCGTGGCGATACATCCAGGGGTTTGGGCGGCCTTGGCGCTCATGCTGGCGCCGGCGACAGCGCACGCCGCCAGCTTCGACTGCAGGAAGGCCGCGACGGCCACCGAGAAGGCGATCTGCGCCGATCCGGGCCTGTCACGCTTGGACGAGCAGGTGGCGGAGGCGTTCGGCGCGGCCCAGGCGGCCTGGCCCGCCGGCGGCTGGCGGGTCTTCGTGCGCAACGAGCAGCGGAACTGGCTCAAGGACCGCGATGCGATCTGCAAGGCGGACCGGGCGTGCCTGAAGCAGGACTACGAACGCCGTCTGATCTTCCTGAAGGCGCCGTACCTGAAGTACGCCGGCCGCTATGTCGCCGGCCGCTGCCCGGTCGACGGCCTCTACGTGGATGTGACGCCCAGCTATCCGAAGGCCGGCCTCGACGTGGAGCTCTACCTCTGCCCGAACCCGGCCGGGAACATGCTGGTCCAGGTATCGGGCGTGGTCGACGCGCAGGGCCGGCTGGTGGCGCCGGAGGGCGGCTGCCGGCGCGAGTTCCGGTTCAGCCAGGACACCGTGACGCTGGTCTCGACCGGCCCGTCGCACTGCGCCGCCTCAGCCAACATCGATCGGTCCTATCGCCGCGATCCCGCGAAGTCGCCCTACCTCTCGGAGAGCCCGTGATGCTGCGCGCGCTGATCCTGGCCGCCTTCGCCGGCCTCGTCTCAACGCCCGCCGCGGCGGCCAGCTTCGACTGCAGGAAGGCCGCGACCAAGGTGGAGAAGCTGATCTGCCGCGATCCCGAGCTCTCGCGGCAGGACGAGGCCATGGCGGCCGCCTATGCCGAGGCGTTGAAGGCCTGGGACGGCAAGATCGCCGCCGGCACGCGGCTGAACCAGCAGGGCTGGATCGGCTCGCGCGCCCTGCTGCCTCCCGACAAGGGCCAGGGCGGCATCCTCTGCGTCGACGACGAGACGCGGCTGGATTGCCTGCGCGGCGTCTACCGCGACCGGATCGCGGTGCTGCGCGACCCGGCCTGGCGTCTGGGCGGGATGTACGAGCGCGGCCGCGACATGCTGCGGATCAAGGTGGTCCCCGGCGGGCTGGACCTGGCCTACCAGCTCGACGGTCCCGATGCGCCGGGCGGCGCGACCCAGGAGGGCGTGCCAGTGCGCGTGGCGGCGGGCGCGGCCACCGTGGCCTTCCCGCTGGTCGGCGAAGGCCGCGACGCCTGCCGGCTGGAAGGCGCCTTCACCGCCGAGGCCGTCGTCATCACCCAGAAGGGCCCTTGCTCGGGCAACAAGGTCGCCGGCCGCTGGGTGCGCAACCAAGCCCGCGATCCGGACGGCGAGCTGTTCTAATCAGGGCGTCCTTCTCCCTTGCGGGAGAAGGATCGAGGAGGCGCGCTAGACCCGGCCGTCCTCGACGATCATCCGGGCGGCCTTTTCGGCGATCATCATGGTGGGCGTGTTGGTGTTGCCCGACGTGATGGCCGGCATCACCGAGGCGTCGGCGATGCGCAGGCCTTCGATCCCCAGCACCCGCAGGCGGCCGTCGACCACGGCGGCGGGATCAGAGCCCAGCCCCATCTTCGCGGTCCCGGCCGGATGGAAGATCGTCGTGCCGAGCTGGCGGGCGGAGGCCAGGATCTCGTCGTCGGCGATCGCCGCGGCGCTGGGCAGGCGCTCCCGCGCGCCATAGGCCGCCAGCGGAGCCTGGGCTGCGATCCGGCGGACCAGCTTCAGCGAGTCCACCGCCACCCGCTGGTCGTCGGCGGTCTCCAGGTAGTTCGGCTGGATCGAGGGCGCGGCGCGGCTGTCGGGGCTCCGGGCGTGGATGCCGCCCCGGCTGGTGGGGCGCAGGTTGCAGACGCTGATGGTGATGGCCGGGAACGGGTGCAGCGGGTCGCCGAACTTCTCCAGCGACAGCGGCTGGACGTGGAACTGCAGGTTGGGCGTCGCATAATCCGGCGACGAGCGGGCGAAGGCCCCCATCTGCGACGGCGCCATCGACATCGGCCCCGTGCGGCGCGCGGCGTATTCCAGCGCCATCAGCGGCCGGCGCCACCACGACTTGTAAAGGGCGTTCATGGTCGGGACGCCGGCGACCTCGTAGATCGGCCGGATCTGCAGATGGTCCTGCAGGTTCTCGCCCACGCCGGGCAGGTGACGGCGGGTTTCGAGGCCCAGGGCCTGGAGCCGCGCCCCGTCGCCCACGCCCGAGAGCTCCAGCAGTTGCGGCGTGCCCACCGCGCCGGTCGCCACCACGACGCCATCACGGGCGCGGGTTTCGAACACCTCGCCGCCACGGCTCCAGCGCACGCCTACGCAGCGGCCGCCCTCAAGGATCAGGCGCTCGACATGCGCGCCGGTCTCCAGGCGCAGGTTGGGGCGCGTAAGCGCCGGCTTCAGGAACCCGCGCGCGGCGCTCCAGCGCAGGCCCGCCTTCTGGTTCACCTGGAAATAGCCGCTGCCGGCGTTGTCGCCGGTGTTGAAGTCCACGACGCGGGCGACGCCCGCCATCTCGGCGGCTTCCGCGAAGGCGTCCAGCACCCGCCAGCGCATACGCGGGTGCTCGACCCGCCAGGCGCCGCCCTGGCGGTGCAGCTCGTTGGGCGGGGCGATGTGGTCTTCCTGGTCGAGGAACAGCGGCAGGACGTCGTCCCAGCCCCAGCCGTTCAGCCCCATCTGACGCCAGCTGTCATAGTCCGCCGCCTGGCCGCGCATGTAGATCATGGCGTTGATCGCCGAGGAGCCGCCGATCACCTTGCCGCGCGGATAGCGCAGGCTGCGTCCGCCCAGGCCCGGGATCGGATCGGTCTCGAACATCCAGTCGGCGCGCGGGTTGCCGATCGAGAACAGGTAGCCGACCGGGATGTGAAACCAGATCCAGTCGTCCTTGCCGCCCGCCTCCAGCACCAGCACCCGGCGTTTCGGGTGGGCCGACAGCCGGTTGGCCAGCACGCAGCCCGCCGAGCCCGCGCCCACGACGATCACGTCGGCCTCGTCGGAGGGGGAAACGGGGCTGGCCAGGGCGCGCGTCCTTCGAAATGGTCGGTCCCGGCGCTTCTAGCCGAGCCTGTGGCCGTTGGGCCACTGGCCTTGCCGTGGTTGCGCTCCCATCTAGGGCGACCAGAGAGTCAGCCTAAGTGTCCCCTGCCGAAGTGATCCCCTTCGCCCCGTCGGTGTCTGCGTTGCGCGACGCCCCGGGCGACCACCCCGTCCTAACCGTCCGCGCCGGCTCCGTCAGGGTCCGGCACCAGGCAGCCGTGTCCTTCGACCTGTCGTACAAGGGCGACCGGCCGATCCTGCTCTATTGCTTCCAGGCGCCCCGCCAGCTGGCCGAGCAGGGCTGCCGGCCGGGGGCGTTCGCCCTGCTGAAGCCGGGCGCGCCGCTGGAGATCCACCATCCGGAGCCGATGGAGGTGCTGGCGGTCGCCTACGACGGCGAGCGCGACCTGGACCTCTCGGACATCGAGGACGTTCCCAAGGGCGTGACCGATCCGGGCATCCGCCTGCTGGCCCAGGAACTGCGCCGCGTGCTTCGCGACGAGGACGCCGGCGACGCCCGCTATGTGGAATCCCTGGCCGAGAGCCTCTTGGTGCGGGCCGCCGCGGTGGCCGCCTCGCCGCAGCTGGCCGCCGGTGTCCAGGCGCTGACGCCGCACAAGCTGCGCCGGCTGACCACCTTCATCGACGCCAACCTGGACCGGCCGCTGCAGGTGGCCGAGCTGGCGGCGGAGGCCGGCCTGAGCCGCGCCCACTTCACCCGCGCCTTCCAGGCCGCCGTGGGCCTGTCGCCGCACCGCTTCGTGCTCTCGCGCCGGCTGGAGGAGGTGCGCCTGGCGCTGCAGGAGACCGAGGACGACCTCTCGACCCTGGCCGCGCGCTACGGCTTCTCCAGCCACGCCCACATGTCGTCGGCGTTCCGCTCGGCGTTCGGCGCCACGCCCTCCAGCTATCGGCGCAGCCTGGTGCAAGGCTCGTTGGCCGTCGTGGAGGCGTAGGGGCTGGACTCAGCGTCCGCTCCCGGCCGGTTGCAGACCCTGGTTACTGGTCATCAGATCCGCCCTGCGTGACAGGCGCGGGCTCACGTCCGTCTGTGGCGGAACGGAGTTCAAGCTGGGCCGTTCGGTCCAAGGGGGGATGACCACGACGGCGCTCCCTCAGCCCAAGGGAGGTTGAATTGGGCCTCAAGCCAGCCACGCTCCATGTCGTCTTCGGGCCCTGCGGTGCAGGGAAGACGACCTACGCCCACGCCCTGGCACAGCGGGAGAGCGCGGTTCCCTTCGTCCTCGACGAGTGGGGCGCGCGCCTCTTCGGCCCCGACGTGAGCGGTCCTATCGAGTTCGGTTGGATGGTGGAACGCCTGGGCCGCTGCCAGGCGCTCATCTGGTCGACCGCCGACGCCGTGCTCGCTGCCGGCGCGCCGGTCGTCCTCGACATCGGGGCGACGCGCCGCGTCGACCGAGAACGCATCCGTGAGATCGCCGAGACGAAGACCCTGTCGCTGCAGTGGCACTTCGTCGATGCGCCGCAGGAGGTCCGCCGCGCCCGCGTCGCGCGCCGCAACGCGACCAGGGGCGAGACCTTCGTCGCGGAAGTGACGCCGGAAATGTTCGCGATGCTCGAAAACATCTACGAGGCGCCGGTGCCGGCGGAGTTGGAGGGCGCGGTGCTGGGCGAGAGCAACACCAGTGCGGAGGCAGAGGAGCCGGCCGAGGCTGTGAACTAAGTCGCCGACAGGGGTTGCCGCTCGCCCCGAAGGCGTCCTCGTGGTTGCGCGGGGAGAGGTAAAGTCTTGCCGCCCCGGACTCGAAACGCGCCCGGAAGCCGAAGCCTCGGGCGCGCTCTCGAAAGTATCCGGCGCCCCGCCCGGGTGGGGGAGAAGGCGAGGCGCCGGAACAGGGCCTCCCGCAGGGGGAACGCTAGAGGCCGAGCTTGTAGCGGAAGCCCACCGTCACCGCGTTGGTGTGGTAGTCGCCGTCGAAGCGGGTCGGGCCCGCGCCGGCCTTCACGTCGGTGACGGCGAGGTAGCGATAGGCGATCTCGCCGGTCAGGCGGTCGTTGAACGGATGGGCGACGCCAGCCTTGAACTGGTAGGCGAAGCCGGTGTCGTCATCGCCGCGCGATTTCACCTGGGCAAGGCCCACGCCCGCCCCGACGAACGGCTGGAAGGCGCCGCCGCGGTTGAAGTCGTAGTAGCCGTTGACGAAGCCGCCGACGGTCGAGGTCTTGCCCGGCGTCGCGCCCTTGTTGTCGCCTTGCACGTAGGCGACTTCCGCCTCGGCCCGCAGGTTGTTTCCGAATTCGCGGCCCACCGCGCCGCTGACGGCCCAGCCGGTGTCGCCCTTGCGGTCGGGCGTGGCGTCCAGGCGGCTTTCGAAGGACGCGCCGGCGTTCCCCTGAACGTACCAATTGGCGTCCTGCGCCGACGCGGCGCCGGCCGCAAAGGTGGTCGCGGCGGCCACAGCCGCCAGAGTGAGAGACTTCATGATTTTCTCCTTCCCCGGTTGCCCCGGGGCTTCAATGAGGAAGGAGTTGGGTCCGCCGATCGCCGCCCGCTTCCACGGATGGCGCGCGCTTTCAAACCTGTGCGGAAAAGCGACGGGAGCGTGACAGTCACGCTCCCGCGCAGGATCATCAGGCGAAGGCCGGCAGGCGCTTCCTGATGATCGCCTCGGCCTCGGCCATGACGCCGTCGACCAGCTCCTTGCAGGTGGGGATGTCGTGGATCAGGCCAACGACCATGCCGCACGACCACGCGCCGGCGTCCATCTCGCCGTCCTGCATGATCCGCGGATAGACCCCGCCCACCTCGGCGATGATGTCCTCGAACTTTAGGTTCGCGCCGAGGGCCTTTTCCTTTTCCAGCAGACGCTCGACGGCGACGTTGTTCAGCACGCGCTCGGTGTTGCGCAGCGGGCGCATGACGAGGCGCGTATCGAGCTCGCTGGCGGCCAGGATCGCCTGCTTCACGTTCTCGTGGACCGGCGCTTCCTTCGTGGCGATGAAGCGGGTGCCCATGTTGACGCCCTCGGCGCCCAGGCAGAGCGCGGCGGCGAGCTGCTTGCCGTTCGCCACGCCGCCCGAGGCGACGAAGGGGATCTTCAGCTCCTCGGCCGCGCGGGGCAGCAGGATCCAGTTCGGCACGTCGTCCTCGCCCGGGTGACCGCCGCATTCGAAGCCGTCGACGCTGACCGCGTCGCAGCCGATGGCCTCGGCCTTCAGCGAGTGACGGACCGAGGTGCACTTGTGGATCACCTTGATCCCGGCCTCCTTGAGGGCCGGCAGCCACTTCTGCGGGTTGTTGCCGGCGGTCTCGACCGCCTTCACGCCGCCGTCGATGATCGCCTGCACGTAGCCCGGATAGTCCGGCGGCGTGATCGAGGGCAGGAAGGTCAGGTTCACGCCGAAGGGCTTGTCGGTCATCGCGCGGCACTTGGCGATTTCCTTGGCCAGCAGCTCGGGCGTGCGCTGGGTGAGGCCTGTGATGATGCCCAGGCCGCCGGCGTTCGACACTGCCGCGGCCATCTCGGCCAGGCCCACGAAGTGCATCCCACCCTGGATGATCGGGTGCTCGATGCCGAAGAGTTCGGTGATGCGGGTCTTCATGGGGCGTCTTCCTCGCGTCCTGGCTTGGCCTTTGCGGGAGTTCTTGGGCATGCGCCGCTCCGGCGCAAGACTGTCGCACCGTCACAGGCGCGCAGATGGGGAAAGGACTTGGCGAACGGCCGATCTTTCGCCATGCCCCGGAGCAAGAAGCGATCGCTCGAAAGCGTTCGGCCAGAAGGGGAAGAGACGTGGCGCCGGCTGGGCCGTCGGACAGACCTGCGGAAGACGGCCCGCTGATCCGCGCGTTCTTCGAGAAGCGCGACAGCCTGGTGCTGTTCCTCGCGGCCCGCACGCGCTGCATGGCCACGGCCGAGGACCTGGTCCAGGACCTCTACATCAAGCTCGCGGCTGTCGAGGCCGGCGACGCCGAGGTGAAGGCGCCGGGCGCCTTGCTCTACCGGATGGCCGCCAACCTGCTCGTGGACCACGTGCGCAGCACCCAGCGCGCGTCGCAGCGCCAGGGCCAGTGGCGGCGCGAGACGCGCACCGTCCTGGGCGCCGAGGACATCGTCGACGAGCCCGCGGCGGACGAGATCATCATCTCGCGGCAGCGCGCACGCCAGCTGGCCGAGGCCATCGCCGGCCTGCCGCCGCAGATGGGCCGCGCCTTCCGCCTGCACAAGCTGGAGGGCCTCAGCCAGGCGCAGACCGCCCAGGCTATGGGCGTCTCGGTGAAGATGGTCGAGCAGCACATCGCGGCGGCCATCCGGAACCTCTCGCAGCGGCTGCGCGCATGAAGGCGCAACATTTTTCCGACGCACCTAGGGTTTCGTGCCCGCCGCGACGTCTGATGGTCGGCCCGGCGCAATCTGCGCAGATCGGGCAGGCGGCCGCATGACCAGCATGGCGACGATCGACGAGAAGGTGATGGCCGACGCCAGCGCCTGGCTCGCGCGCCTGCAGCGCGACGACGTCAGCGAGGCCGACGGCCTGGAGTTCGACGCCTGGCTGGTCGCCGCGCCGGCCCATGGCGACGCCTATCGGCGACTGGCCGGCCTGTGGCACGAGTTCGAGAGCGGCGCCGACGACATCCTGGCCGAGCTGGAGACGCAGGCGCGCCGCGCGCCGCGCACCGTGTCCACGACCCGCCGCTGGCTGATCGCGGGCGGCGGCACGGCCATCGCCGCGGGCCTCGCCGTCGCCGTGCTGCCGGGCCTGCTGGCCGGCCCCGTCGTCGAGACCTACGCCACCGGGCGGGGCGAGCGGCGCAAGATCACCTTGGCCGACGGGTCGGTGCTGGACCTGAACGCCGAGACCCGCCTGACTGTGAGCCTGGACCGCAAGGCGCGGCAGGTGGTGCTGGCCGAGGGCCAGGCCATCTTCGACGTGACCCACGACGCGGACCGCCCCTTCACCGTCGAGGCCGCCGGCCGCGTCGTGCGCGTGGTGGGCACCCAGTTCGACGTCCGCAGCCGGCAGCGCGAGCTGGAGGTCACGGTCGCCCGGGGCAAGGTGCGAGTGAGCCACGCCACGGCCTCCGCCGGGCGTTCGTTCCTGCTCACGCCGGGGCGCCGGCTGGAAGTGGACCGCGCCGGCGTCGAGACCCTCCGCGTCGTCGACCCGCAGGAAGCGCTCGGATGGCGCGTCGGCCGGCTCGTCTATCGCGCCGAGCCGCTGGCGGACGTGGTCGACGAGGTGAACCGCCAGTTCGCGACGCAGATCGAGCTTTCCGACCCCAGCCTGGGCCGGATGCCGGTGACCGGCGTCATCGTCCTGGACGATCAGGCCGCCGTGGTTCAGCGCCTGAGCTTGATGCTGCCCGTAAGATCGATACCTTCCGACCGGGGGTTGCTGCTTCTTCGGAAGTAAACGGATTTTGGGGCGAAGCTGACCATCCTTGGACGCCGGGCAGTTGTGACGGCCACCGCGGGCATTGCGGCGGCGTGTAGCCTCGGCGACTCCGCCCAGGCGGCGTCGAGTCGCATCCGCTTCCACGTCAAACCGCAGCCCTACGCCGAAGCCCTGCTCGACCTGGCGCAGCAGGCCAACATCACCCTGATCGGCGCCGAGGCCTGCGGGAACGGCGCCAGCCGGCCGCTTTCGGGGCTGATGACCATCGAGGAGGCCGTTCCGGCCCTGCTCAGCGACGCCCCGTGCGCGTGGCGAATGATCGCACCCGGCGCCGTCGAGATCTCGCCCCGCGCCAAGGCCAGCGCGCCGCAGCTGTCGCCGCCGGTGACCGTGTCGGAGCTCCTGGTCACCGCCACCAAGCGCGTCCGCAACCCGCGGGAGCTCGCGGTTGCTGTGACGGCGATCCCGCGTGGCAGCATTCAGGCTACCGGTGCGGCCGACGCCGGCGAGGCCGCCAGCCAGTTCGCTGGCGTGCTGGCGACCAACCTGGGCCCCGGCCGCAACAAGCTGATGCTGCGCGGGCTTTCGGACGGCGCCTATTCCGGCCGGACACGCTCGACCGTCGCCACCTACCTCGACGACATTCCAGTCAACTACAACGCCCCCGATCCCGACTTGCGGCTGGTGGACGTCGAGCGGGTCGAGGTGGCGCGCGGGCCGCAGGGCGCCCTGTTCGGCGCCGGTTCCATGAGCGGCGTCTACCGCATCGTCACCCGCAAGCCCGACCTGCAGCAGATGACAGCCGAGGTCCGCGCTTCGGGCGCGATCACCAAGGGCGGCGCGGCCAGCCACTCGGTCGAAGGCTACGTCAACGTCCCGATCTTCACCGACATGCTGGGCGTGCGGCTGTCCGCGTACCAGGAGGTCCAGGGCGGCTACCTGGACGACATCCTGCAGAACCGCGCCAACGTCGACCGCACCGAGCGGCAGGGCGCGCGCCTGATCGCCACCTTCGAGCCGACCGACGCCTGGTCGGCCAGCGTCACGGTCGCCGGCCAGCACCTGCGCTCGGACGACACGCACTACACCTCGCCCAGCATGGGGCTGAAGCGGGCGGTGCGCACGCCCGAACCCCACGTGAACGACATCGAGCTGGCGACGGCGACGATCCGGCGGGCGTGGGGCTGGGGCGAGCTCACGTCCTCGACCGGCTACGTCCGCCACCGCTACGGCAGCGTCTACGACTCCACGCCCAAGGCCTACCTCTACACGGCCTACGCCGACAAAGGGGTCTATTCGGAACGCACGCGAACGAACCTGATCGTGCAGGACCTGTTCCTGACGTCGCGCGGCGCGGGCCGGTTCGAATGGCTGGCGGGCGTCTATGGCTCGTCCACGACCGTCGAAACTGTGACGGAATTCCTCGCGCAGACGCCGTTCCTGGCCCCGCTGGTCCACGTCTACGGCGACGACCACAACGACGACCTGCGCGAGGCGGCCGCGTATGGCGAGGCGTCCTACGAGGTCGTCCCCGGCTGGACGGTGGCGCTCGGCGGCCGCGTCTTCACCATCGAGACCAAGACGCGCTCGGCCTCGGTGTCGGAAAAGTTCGGCCCGCGCAAGCTGCGGCAGGACACACGCTTCTCCGGCTTCTCGCCCAAGCTGTCGGTCCAATGGGAGTTCGCGCCGGGAGACCTGGCCTATGCCGTGGTGTCCGAGGGCTATCGCCCGGGCGGCGTGAACACGGGCGGCGCCGTGCGGCTGCTGCCGGAGCTCGAGACCTTCTCGCCCGATCGCCTGGTGAACTACGAGACCGGCGTGAAGCTCTCGGCCCTGTCCAACCGGCTCTCGCTCAATTCCGCGGTGTTCTACGCCGTCTGGGACGACATCCAGACCGACCAGTTCCGCGGCTCGGGCATCGCCTACACGACCAACGCTGGCGACGCCCGGGTCCTGGGTCTTGAGGCGGAGCTCGCGTTTCGAACCGAGGGCGGCCTGTCGGCGCAGTTGAACGGCCGACTGTCCAACACCCGGACCTCGGGCGTGAACCCCAACTTCCGGCCCAGCCTTGTCAACGGCCTGCCGGGCGCGCCGGCGGTCTCGGGCGGCGCCATCGTGAGCTACCAGCGCGACCTGCCGGGCGACTGGACGCTGCGCCTCGTGGGGCAGGCCACTTATGTGGGCAAGTCGCGGGTCACCTTCGACGCCACGCAGCCGAAGATGGGCGGCTACGCGCGCACGCGCCTCTCGGCCGAGGTGCTCGGGCGCGTGGAGGGCCTTCCGGTGGGGCTGCAGGTCTATGTGCTGAACCCGCTGGACTCATTCAGCGACACCTTCGCCTTCGGAAACCCCTTCAGCATGGGCCAGGGCCGCCAGGTGACGCCGCAGCGGCCGGTAACGGTCGGGGTGACGTTCTCGGCCGCCATGTAGCGGTCCATCCAAAATTTTTTCAGGGCGACCTAGGGATCGCTCCAGCCCGCAACGTCTCAGCGTCGACCTACGGCGATCTGGAGACGCCGGCAGTCAGGAAATTGCGCCGGGGGACCGGCGCAGCAGTCGAAGGCAGCGCGCGTTCCGAGCCCAAGGTCGCGCCGCCCGGGACTGAGCGCGGCCCTGGCGGGAGAGCGCCGGGGCCGCGCCTCTCCGCCTTCGCGCGGACGCTTCACCGTTCCGATTTGGTCGAAATGGCCAAGGATGTTAACGTGGCGTGTCGATCGCGGCCGGCTCGGGCCGCGTGGGGGGCGTGTGCTGGTTTCTCCAGTCCCGCACACGCAACGAACATATGGCCCCGGCCCGAGGTCGTCACGCCTCGGCCGGGGCCTTTCTATGTCGTCACCCGTGACCTTGCGCGCCGCGTAGAGCGCGCCACAGGTCCTGGACGCCAAGGCCCGCGATCACCACCAGGTGGGTCAGCAGCGTGGCGACGGCCATGCCGGCCAGAAGCACGGCGAACGACGAGCCCGGCCCCAGCAGCAGCAGGACCACATTGCCCACCACCAGGGTCTTGTTGGTCAGGAAGGGTATGCGCGCGCCGACCAGGGTCACCGCCAGCAGGACCGCCCAGACGTCCGGAGCGACCTCCGGCAAGGCGAGCGCCCAGGTGAGGACGGTCAGCCCGCAGTACGCGGCCAGGCGTGCGGCGTGGACCGTCGCCACGAAAACGAGGTCGGGGCGCCGCAGCGAGAATACCCGTCGGGCGAACACCAGCACGACCAGCGCGACCGCAGTCATGCCGATCGCCGGCCATTGCACCGGCCGCAGCAGGCGGACCAGCTCGGGGTTGTCGGCCCAGGCGGCGGCCAGGACGAGGGCGGCCAGCGTGCCGGCGAAGCCCACCATCGAGGACAGGATGTTCACGTCCTTGATGGCGGCGAATGGCGCGGAGGCCAGGCCGGCCCGCCGCCGCGCCCAGAGGTAGAGGTAGAGCTCGCCGCCATAGCCCAGCACCGCCTCGTTGATGGCGGTCTTGCGCAGCAGTGCGCCGAGGCCCGAGAGCGGCAGGCCCCAGACGCGGCGATAGATCACTAGGTCGGCCGCGGGCTGGACGAGGTAGAGCAGAGCGAAGCTGGCGAAGGCGGCGCACGGCAGGCCCGCCAGCATGGCGAACGCCGCCGGTGACGTGCGTCCGAGCTGGACGCCGATGGCGGCGAGCAGGCCCGCCGAGACCAGGCCGCCCAGCACGAGCGACCAGGCGGCCGGCCCTTTGCGGAGAGGCGGCGGTTCGGAAGGGGCCGGGGCCACCTAGCCGCGCCCCTTTGCCGCCACCTGCGCATAGTGGGCGAAGAGGCCCTCGTAGTGCTGGCTGTCGGTGCGGACCTCCCCGGCGATGCGCAGGCTCGCCGCCCGCAGGACGGCCGGGTCGCGCGCGAAGAGGCGGCGGATCGCGACGGCCATCGCCGCAGCGTCGGCGGAGCGGTAGACCTCGGAAACCGCCGGGTCCGCCTGCGCCGCGCTGCCGCCCCAGTCGGGCGCCACCAGCGGCAGGCCCGAGGCCAGCGCCTCGCCGGTGACCAGGCCGAACGTCTCGGACTCGCAGCCGTGGACCAGGGCGTCGCCGCTGGCCATCAGGGCCGCCAGCGGCGCGCGCTCGCGGATCGCGCCGTGCAGGCGCACGAAGGGCTTGCCGGCCGCCGCGCGCTCGACGCGGGCGCGGTCCATCCCGTCGCCCACGATCACCAGGCCCAGGGGCAGCTCGCGCCGGGCGGTCGCCACGGCTTCGATCACCATCGGCCATCGCTTCTGCGCGTGGAAGCGGCCGACACCCAGCAGCAGCCGGGCCTCGCGCGGGAGGCCGCAGGCGGCGAGCAGGCGGGCGCGCAGGGCCTCGTCGCGCAAGGCGGGCGAGAAAGCCGTCCGGTCCACGCCCAGATCCACTTCGGCCACCGGCTCGACCCCCTGCCGCCGCAGCCGCGCGCCCAGCCAGGCGCCGGCCGCCACCGTCTCGAAGCGGCGCGCGAGGCGGCGCAGATAGCTCCAGTAGCCGCCGAACAGCCAGTCGATCCGGTCTCGGCTGGCCAGGCCAGCCAGCCAGCGCTGCGGATAGACCGCCACGGGCTCGGCGTGGACGAACATCGCGCGCGGCGTCGGCGCGGGCCAGTCGGCGACGATCCACGCGCCGCGCCAGGGCGAGGAGGCTTCCACGAGATCGGGCTTCAGCTCGTCCAGGCGCGCGTGCACCGGGGCCGCGTCCCAGAACATGCAATAGTTGGCGTCGAACGGAAGCCGCGGCGACTTCAGCCAGACCACCCCGCCCGAAGCGCGAGGCTCGAACGCGTCGCGCGGGCCGGGGGCGATCACGAACAGCTCGTGCCCCGCTGCGGCGGCGGCGGCGAACTTGCGGTCGACATAGCTGCGCACGCCGCCACCGGTCGGCGAATAGAACTCGGCAACCTCTACGACGCGCATGGGTTCATCCGGCGGGTCCCGGCGGCGGTCATGGCCCCGGGCCTGCGGCGTGTCTGAGCGTGACCGCACAGGCCGTCAACGGTCCGCATAACAGTGGCGCCACTGTCACAGAATCTCCGCAGGTGATGGGGCACGTGCGGCGTCAAACAAGGGATGCGCTCGCGCGGGCGCGCTTGCAGGGATCGCCCATGGCCGACGGCTTCAACTTCCCACCCGGCGCCGGAAGGCCGCTGCGCGTCGCCCTGTTCTCGGGGAACTACAACTACACGCTCGACGGCGCGAGCCGGTCGCTCAACCGGCTGGTGGACCACCTTCAGCGCGTGGCCGGCGCCCAGGTGCGCGTCTACTCGCCGACCACCGACCAGCCGGCCTTCCCGCCGGTCGGCGAGCTGATCTCGGTGCCCTCGGTCGCCTTCCCCTCCCGGCCCGACTACCGGCTGGCGCTGGGCCTGCCCTCGGCCATCCGCCGGGACGTCCAGGCCTTCCGCCCCGACATCGTCCACCTCTCAGCGCCGGACCTGCTGGGCCTGGGCGCCCTGAAGCTGGCCCGCAACCTGGGCGTCCCGGTGGTGTCCAGCGTCCACACGCTGTTCGACACCTACCTCGACTACTACGCCTTGGGCTGGCTGCGGCCCTTCCTGCGCCGCCGGCTGTGGAACTTCTATCGGGCCTGCGACTACGTGCTGGCGCCGACCGAGGCCATCGCCGACGAATTGCGGGTCGAGGCCCTGCCCGCCCGGGTGCGCATGTGGGCGCGGGGCGTGGACCCCGAACTCTTCCATCCCGGCCGCCGCAGCGACGCCTGGCGCCGGCGGCACGGCCTGACCGACGACCGGCCGGTGATCGTCTTCATGGGCCGCATCGTGCCGGAAAAAGGCCTGTCCGTCTTCGCCGAGACCATCCGGCGGCTCGAGCGGGCCCAGGGGCCGGCCCAGGTGCTGGTGATCGGCGACGGCCCGGCGCGCGCCTGGTTCGCAGAGCGGCTGCCGGGCGCGGTCTTCACTGGCTTCCTCACCGGGGACGAGCTGGCCTCCGCGCTCGCCAGCGGCGACATTTTCTTCAATCCGAGCGACACCGAGACGTTCGGCAACGTGAATCTGGAGGCGATGGCTTCGGGCCTGGCCATGGTCTGCGCCGACGTCCCCAACAGCCGCGCCCTCCTCCAGCCCGAGGTAAGCGGCCTGCTGTGCGCTCCGGGTGACCCATCCGCCTATGCCGCCGCCCTGCGCCGGCTGGGGGACGATCCCGCCGAGCGCGAGCGCCTGCAGCGCGAGGCGCTGGCGCGCAGCGCCGCCTATCGCTGGCCCGAGATCCTTCAGGCGGTGGCCGACGTTTATCAGGAGGCGGCGGCGGCCTGGGCCGCGGGCGAACAGGCGCCGCGTCGGGCCTGGGCGCGGACCCGCCGGGTCGCCGAACGGCTGGACGCGCTGCTGACCCAAGCCCGCTGACGAGGCCCCCCCCTGCGCAGGATCGACCGCTATCTGCTCCGTTGCGCGCTGGCCCCGATGGCCGCCGTGCTGGGAAGCACCATGGTGGTCTTCCTGCTGGAGCGGCTGCTCCGTTCGCTCCAGCTGCTGGCCCAGACCGACCGCGGCTTCGACTTCCTGGTCCAGCTGGCCGTGAACCTCGTGCCGCACTATGCGGGCCTGGTGCTGCCGGGCGGGTTCTTCATCGGCCTGTTCGTGGCCGTGAACCGGCTCAACAACAGCTCGGAGATCGACGCCCTGCTGGCCGGCGGCGTCTCGCTCGGCCGGATCACCGCGCCGCTGGTCGCCCTGGGCCTGGTCTTCGCGATGCTGAGCGTGCTGCTCTACGGCTTCATCCAGCCCTACACCCGCTATGGCTACCGCGCGGTGATGCATGCGGCCCGGAATGCGGGCTGGAGCGGGGAGGTGAAGCCTCGGGCAGTGCTGTCGCCCAACGCCGACCTGATCCTCACCGCCGACGCCGTCGACCAGACCGGCCAGCAGCTCACCCGCGTCTTCATCCGCCGGCTCACGCCCAGCGGCCGCGAGGACGTGCTCACCGCCCAATACGCCGAGCTGCACAAGGACCGCGACGGGCGCAGCATCACCCTCGCGCTGGTGCGCGGCCAGGCCTACACCCAGTCGCCGAACGCCTCCGGACGGCTGCTTACCTTCGACCTGCTAACCGTGCGTCTGCCGCTGGCGCCCGCCGCCAAGCTGCTGCGGGCGCGGGGCGGGGAGGAGAACGAGCTGACCCTGGTCGAGCTCGCTCGCAGGGGCCTGGACGACAAGGTCCCGGCCCAGCTTCGCCAGACGGTGCTGGCCGAGTTCTATTCGCGGCTCGCCCGCGCGCTGGCCCTGCCCTTCATGCCCCTGCTGGCCGTGCCCTTCGCGCTGACGGCCAAGCGCGCCGGATCGAGTCCGGCCATCGCCATCGCGGGCGTGCTGCTCTTCGGCTTCCAAGCGTCGCTGATCTTCGGCCAGGGACTGGTGGCGTCCGGCCGCGCCTGGGCGCTGCCCACCCAGGGCCTGCCGTTCGCGATCTTCGCCGCCGCCTGCGTCTCGACCTTCGCGCTCAGCCGCAAGCGCCCCGGCGAGAACCCCGTCAACTGGCTGGCCGAGCGCATCTCGGACGGTCTCGCGGCGGTGATCCGGCTGGCGCGCGGCTCCAAGCCCGAGCCCGCCCCTACCGCGCGCCCTCGTTGATCTGGGCCTTGGCCCTTGAGGCGGGGACCACCGGGATCTCGTGGTCCTCCAGGGGCTTCATCCAGCGCTTGCGGGCCATGGCGGCCTCGACAAAGGGCGCGAGCTCGGCGGCCTTCCTGGCCTCGCGCTCGGCGGTCTCCGCCTTGAAGGCAGGCATGACCTCGGCGGCGAACAGTTCGAGGGACTCCACGATGTGCTGGTGCCGGTTGCGGCCGGCCTGCTGCATGAAGATCACCTGGTCGACGCCGGCGTCGCGGAAGCCCTGGATGTGCTGGCGGATGTCGTCGGGCGTGCCGATGCCGCTGGCGTTCACCGCGGCGGCCTTGCGGGCGGCGATGATCTCGTCGTCGCTGGCGGCGCGGCTCTTCTGGAAGTCGGCGAACAGGTTGGAGCGGCCGGGCAGCACGTCGTGCGCCACCAGGGCGTTCACGGCGTAGGAGAAGAACTCGAACCCCTCCTGCCCGCGCCGGATCGCCTCGTCGCGGTCGGGATGGACCGAGAAGTTCGAAACCATGGCCAGGTTGGCGTTCACGCTGTGACCCAGCGGCACGCACTGATCCGACTTGATGATGCCGTAGTAGATTTCGGCCCAGCCGCGGGCCTCCTCGGGATCGAGGAACGAGAAGGCCAGGGCGCCCAGGCCGTTGGCGGCGGCGACCTTGATCGTGTCGCGATTGGTGCAGGCCATCCACATTGGCGGGTGTGGCGTCTGCACCGGCTTCGGCACGATGTTGCGGCAGGGCATGGAGAAGCCCGTCCCCTCGTAGCCGGGGTAGGGGCTCATCACCATCATGTTGGCGATCTGCTCGGCGGCTTCCAGGGCCAGGGCGCGCTTCTCCTTGGCAGGGATACCGAAGCCACCCAGCTCCAGGCGGGTGGCGCCCTCGCCGACCCCGAAGTCGAGGCGTCCCTTCGAGATGATGTCCAGCGTTCCCAGCCCCTCGGCCGTGCGGGCGGGGTGGTTGTAGTTGGGGATCACCTGGCGAATGCCGTGGCCCAGGCGGATGGTCTTGGTCATGGCGGCGCAGGCGGCCAGGAACACCTCGGGCGCGGAGGAGTGGGAATACTCCTCCAGGAAGTGGTGCTCGACCTCCCAGGCGTAGTCGAAGCCCAGCCGGTCGGCGAGCTGAACCTGCTCCAGCGCCTCGTGGAACAGCCGCGCCTCGTCGCCGGGGTTCCAGGGCTTGGGCAGCTGGTGCTCGTAGAAGACGCCGAAGCGCATGACCATCCCTCCCGGCGGCGCTCGGGCGCCCGCTCGTTGCCGCCAGCATCCCGCCCCCGCGCCGGGTTGTCATCCCGGTTTCGGCCTGCCGCAGAATCACGAGGACAAGCCGAGGATTCTGCACGGGCCTTCATTCACAGGCTGCCCGACTCGCCGGCCTGATTCGCGCCCATGGCCCATCCCTATGTCGCCCTGCTCCGGGACCGGCGAATCCGTGTCCTGTGGATCGGCCTCGCCACGTCGGCGATCGGCGGGCAGCTCTATGGCGTGGGGGCGCTGTGGCTGGCGGCCGGGATGGCGGGGCCGAACGCCTCGCTGATGGTGACGGCCCAGTCGGCGGCGATCCTGGCCGTGAGCATCCTGGGCGGGCCGATCGTCGAGGCGCTGCCCCGCCGGGGCTTCCTGGTCGGCGTCGACCTGCTGTCGGCGGCGGCCTGCGCCGTGGTGGTAGTCGCCTCGGCCATGTCGGGGCTGAGCTTCCCGCTGCTGGTCGCCGTCAGCGTGGTGCTGGGGGCGATGGGCGCCGTGCACCGGCCGGTGTTCCTGTCCAGCCTGCCGGCGCTCGCGCCGTCCAGCGAACTGCGCGCCGCCAACGGCTTGTTTGACGGCACCGTGCGGGTCGCGCAGGCGAGCGGCCCGTTCCTGGCGGCCGCGATCATGGCCGTGCTGCCCGCGGTCCACCTCCTGACCGCCAACGCCGCGAGCTTCCTGGCCTCGGCCTGGGCGGTGGCGGCGGTGGGGCGATCCCTGGACCGGCCGCCTTCGACGGAGCCAAGCAAGCCGGCCAGCTTCTTCCGCCGGCTGGCGCGCGGGGTGCATGCGGCCAACGCCTGCCCGGGCGTCTGGAGCGCACTCCTCACCACCGGCGTTCGCGGCGGGTCGTATGCGCTGGGCTTCACGGTGGCCGTGCCGCTGATCTTCGCCGAGGGCGGGAGCGGTTCGGGCGGGCTCGCCAGCGTGGCGATCGTGTTCGGCGCAGCGGCGGCCTCGGAGCTGATCGCTGGGCCGCTGGTGGTGCTGACCCATCCGCGGCGGCCGCTGCGGCGGCAGTTCGAGGGCTACGTGGCGATCGGGATGAGCCAGGCGCTGATCGGCGCAGCGGCGATGCTGCCGGGGCCGACGCGGATTCCGGCGATGGTGGCCGCCGCCCTGGTCATGGGCGTGGCCCACTCGGTCGCCGGGCTGCAGATGCTGAACTTCTTCAGCACAAGGCTTTCCAGCGACGACTATGCGGCGGTGCTGCGGCTGCGGCTGGTGCTGGTGATCTCGGCGATGATGGCGTCGACGGCGGCGGGGCCGTTCGTACTGCCGGCGCTGGGCCCGGCCGGGACGGCGCTCGCCTGCGGCCTGGTGGCCGCCACGGCGGCGCTCGCGGGCCTCGTTGGTCGTCCGGCGCGCACCCTGGGGCCGGACTTCCGGCCGGCGGCCGCCGGGGACTAGCCGCCTTCGGGCGAAGCTGGCTTGATGGCCGCCGAGCCCAGGAGTCCCCGATGGCCTACGACCGCGACAACCGCCCGGACCTCTCGCACCACTGGATGCCGTTCACGGCCAACCGCCAGTTCAAGGCCGCGCCGCGCCTGCTCGTGTCGGCCAAGGGCATGCACTACCGCTCCGAGGACGGGCGCGAGGTGCTGGACGGCACATCGGGGCTCTGGTGCGTGAACGCCGGCCACGCGCGGCCCGAGATCGCCGCGGCGGTGAACCAGCAGCTCATGACCCTGGACTACGCGCCGTCTTTCCAGATGGGCCACCCCATCTCGTTCGACTTCGCCACCGCCCTGGCCGGCGTCGCGCCCCAGGGCTTGGACCGGGCGTTCTTCACCAACTCGGGCTCGGAGTCGGTGGACACCGCGCTCAAGATCGCCATCGCCTACCACCGGGCGCGCGGCCAGGGGCAGCGGAGCAAGATCGTCGGCCGCGAGAAGGGCTACCACGGGGTCGGCTTCGGCGGCATCTCGGCCGGCGGGCTGGTGAACAACCGCCGCGTCTATCCGCTGCTGCCCAGCGACCACCTCCGCCACACCCTGGACGTGGGCCGCAACGCCTTCTCCCGCGGGCTGCCGGCGCATGGGGCGGAGCTGGCGGACGACCTTGAGGGCCTGGTCGCCCTGCACGGCGCCGAGACCCTGGCCGCGGTGATCGTCGAGCCGGTGGCCGGGTCGGCGGGCGTCCTGCCGCCGCCGCAGGGCTATCTGGAGCGGCTGCGGAAGATCTGCGACACGCACGGCATCCTGCTGATCTTCGACGAGGTGATCACCGGCTTCGGCCGCCTGGGCGCGCCGTTCGCCGGCCAGCACTTCGGCGTCACGCCCGACCTGATGACCACCGCCAAGGGGATCACCAACGGCGTCCTGCCGATGGGCGCCGTGTTCGCCCGGCGCGAGGTGCACGATGCGGTCGTAAACGGCTCGGAGACGCCGATGGAGCTGTTCCACGGCTACACCTACTCGGGCCACCCCGTGGCCTGCGCCGCCGGCCTGGCGACCCTGGACATCTACCGCCGCGAGGGCCTGTTCACCCGGGCTGTCGAACTCTCCGAGGTCTGGGCCGACGCGGTCCATGGGCTGAAGGACCTGTCGCTGGTCACCGACGTGCGCAACCTGGGTCTGATGGCCGGGATCGACCTGGTCCCCAAGGGCGGCGAGCGCGGCTATGCGGCGATGGTCGCGGCGTTCGAGGCGGGCATCCTGGTGCGGGCCACCGGCGACACGCTGGCCATGTCGCCGCCGTTGATCGTGAGCGAGGCCCAGATCGACCAGTTGGTGACGACGCTGCGCGACGTCATTTCGAAGCTCGACTGACAGCCTTCGCGATGGCCGCCACCAGCGAGGACTTCGGGAGCTCCTGACCGTCGAGACTGGCCACTGGGCGCACGCCGACCAGGCTGCTGGTCAGGAACATCGGCGCGCCCGCCATGCGGCCGGGGTTGGCGTAGACCTCCTGCACCGGCAGGCCCAGGTCGTGGCAGGCGGCCAGCACGCGGCGGCGCATGATCCCGTCCAGCACGCCGCAGTCCAGGTCGGGGGTGAACACCTCCTCGTGGCGCACCCAGAAGACGTTGGCCGCCGCGGCGCAGGCGATCTCGCCGGCGGTGTTCAGCATCAGGGCCTCGTCGGCGCCGGCCTCCACCGCCTCGGCGCGGGCCAGCACATTGTCGAGGTAGGAGAGCGTCTTCAGCCGCGAGACCGGCGAACGGTCGTTGCGGCGGACATGGGCGGTGACCAGCCTGGCCGGGCCGGGCGCCGCGCCCAGCGCCGAGACCTGGACGGTCAGGGCGGGACGGTATTCTGCGGGTGGGTCCAGGCCGCGGTCGCCGGAGCCTGCGCTCCAGTTGATGCGAACCGCCGCCCGCTTCGGGCCGCCGGCGTCGGCCACAGCCGCGTCGGCCCCGGCGCGGACGGCGGCGCGGTCGGGCTCGGGCAGGCGCAGCGTGCGGCAGCCCCGCGCCAGGCGCTCAAGGTGTTCGTCCCAGTGCTCGAGCCGCCCGTCGGCCCACAGGACCGTTTCGAACAGGCCGTGACCCAGCGTGAAGCCACGGTCGTCGAGCGGGATCGCCGTCATGTCCCCTCCGTCAGCGCAGCCAGGATGGCGCCGATCTTCGCCGTGGTCTCCGCAACCTCGGCGGCCGGATCGCTGTCGGCGACGACGCCGCCCCCCGCGCGCGCTTCGAAAGTCCATTCCGCCGCATTTTCGGTCAAGGCGCCGTGTGTCAGGGCCACGGTTCGGATCAGCACGCTGGCGTCCAGCGCGCCGTCGACACCCGCCCAGAACAGGCTGCCGCAATAGGGGCCGCGCGGCGGTTCGTGGGCGGCGATCACCCGCATGGCCTGCAGCTTGGGCGCGCCGGTCACCGAACCCGGCGGGAAGGCGGCCAGGAAGGCGTCCCAGGCCGTGCGGTCGTCGCGCAGCCGGGCGCGGACGCGGGAGACCAGGTGATGGACGTTGGCATAGCTCTCCAGGCCGAAGAGCCGCGGGACCCGCACCGTGCCGGGGACCGCCGTGCGCGCCAGGTCGTTGCGCATCAGGTCGACGATCATGAGGTTCTCGGCGCGATCCTTGTCGCTGGCGAGCAGCTCGGCGGCCAATGCGGTGTCCGCGGCGGGGTCGGCGCCGCGAGGGCGGGTGCCCTTGATCGGCTGGGTCTCGGCCCAGAGGCCGTCATGCTCGGGCCGCACCGACAGGAATCGCTCGGGCGAGTTCGAGACCAGGGCGCGGCCGGGCAGGCGCAGGAAGGCCGCGTAGCCGGCTGCGCTGCGGCGCGCCAGGCGGGCGAAGAGGTCGAAGGGCAGGACGCCCGGCGCCAGCGTCCCGCGCCACGGCCGGGCGAGGTTCGCCTGGAAGATCTCGCCGGCGGCGATACGACCGAGCGTCTCGGTGACGGCCGCCGCGTGGTCCTCATCAGGCGTGGCGAGCCGGACTTCGTCGGCCAGGACGCCGGCGCGAGCCTCCCCGCGCGGCAGGTCGAGCCAGCTCAGCGCGAAGTCGGCCGCCGCCGCGGCCGCGCGGGGATCGGCGCCCCGACCGATGGCGAAGCCGCGTCGCCGGCCAGCATGGAAGGCCAGGAGCGCCGGGTAGCGCAGCAGGGTCAGGTCGGGCCAGGCGTCTCGGGCCTGCGGCGCGGTCGGCTCCAGGCGCGCCGAGAGCTCGTAGCCCGCCAGGCCAACGACGCCGCCCTGGAACGGTGGGCCATCGGCAGCCATCTCACCGGCTCCCAGTAGTCCCGCCAGGCCGAGGTCATCCTCCGCCGCGATGTCGGGCGTCCGCAGGACATAGGACCAGCCTTCGGCGCCCGAGAGCAGGACGCAGGCGTGCAGCTCATCCGCGAAGGCCGAAGCGACCTCCACGGGATCGGCCCAGGCGGTGGCGCGCAGGGCGACGCAGGCGAGGTCATTCGGGCGGGGGTTTGGCTGGCTGGCGGGGCGGCTCCTCACGGTCGGGCTTATAGCGCGTCGCGCCACGCTTGACCTGCCGCCTCGTCAAGGGCGCGGGATGGGGGAAACCACAAGCGCAGGAGGACGCGTCTATGGCCTACGAGACGATCCTGTACGAGGTCGACGGACCGATCCTGACCATCACCCTGAACCGGCCCGACAAGCTGAACGCCTACACCGCCATGATGGGCGTGGAGCTGGCCGACGCCTTCCAGCGGGCCGACGCGGACGACGAAGTCCGGGTGGTGGTCGTCACCGGCTCGGGGCGCGCGTTCTGCGCCGGGGCCGACATCTCGGGCGGCGCTGGAGCGTTCGATTCCAAGGCCGAGGGCTCGGTGGCGTTCGTGGCGCCGGGCCGCGCCCGGCAGGCCGGCGGCGGATTCGTCGAGGCGATCTTCAACTGCCGCAAGCCGTCGATCGCGGCCCTGAACGGCGCGGCCGTCGGCGTGGGGGCGACCATGACGCTGCCGATGGACATCCGGATCGCGGCGGCCGGGGCGCGGGTGGGCTTCATCTTCGCACGCCGCGGACTGGTGCCGGAGGCCGGCAGCGCCTGGTTCCTGCCGAAGTTGGTGGGCCTGCCGCAGGCGCTGCGCTGGTGCCTGACGGGCTCGCTGATCCCGGCGGAGGAGGCGAAGGCGGCAGGGTTGGTGAGCGAGATCGTCGAGCCCGAGGCGCTGCTGGCGCGGGCCCGCGAGATCGCCACCGAGATCGCTGAGAACACGGCGCCGGTCTCGATCGCCCTGGCGCGGCAGATGCTGTGGCGGTTCGCCGGTGCGCCCGATCCCTGGGAGTTGCTGAAGGTGGACGGGCCGCTGTCGATGCAGCTGGGCGCCGGCCCGGACGTGCGCGAGGGCGTGGGCGCGTTCCTGGAGAAGCGCCCGCCCCGGTTTCCGGGGCGGGTCTCCTCGGACATGCCGCCCGCCTGGCCCTGGTGGGACGACGGGGCGGCGACTCCCTGATCGCTAGAAGGTCTGACCGACCTTCACGCCGATGATCCGCGGGCGGATCGGGATGGTGTAGACGCGGGTGCAGACCGCCGAGGCGCATTGCACGAAGCGGTCGTTCTGGCCGTCGTCGTCGAACAGATTCTTGGCGAAGGCCTCGACCCGCCAGCTCTCGCCCTCGATGCCCACCGTCAGGTCGAATGTTGTGGAACTGGGCAGCTTGCCGATCACCGCGCGGTCCGAGATGCGCAGGTCGGGATAGGCCGAACCCGTATGCACGGCCGACGCCTGGACGTGGGCCTCCAGGTCGTTCCAGGTCCACTCGTAGCGGGCCGAGACATTGCCCTTGAACTTGGGCGTGACCGGCAGCGACGTGCCCTTGGTGGCCTCGGGCGGCGCCGAGGGATCCGGGATGTAGTCCTCGTCCAGTTCGGCGTCGGTGTAGGCCCCGGCGGCGATCAGGGTGAAGCCATCCGCTACCAGCCAGTTGATGTCGGATTCCACGCCCTTCATCTTGGCCTTGCCGGCGTTGCGGATCTCGGTGAGGCCGTTCGCCCCCAGGAACGAGAACTGGAAGTCGTTCCACTTCTCGTAGAAGACCGCGCCGTTCCACCGCAGGCGGTTATCCAGCCACGAGGTCTTCCACCCGATCTCGTGGTTCTTCAGGAAGTCGGCGTCGTAGGGCGGCAGGGTGCCGCGCCGGTTGATGCCGCCCGGCCGGAAGCCCGTGGACAGGGTGGCATAGACCATCTTGTTGGGCGTGAGCTTGTAGGTGGCGTTCAGGCGATAGGTGTGGCCGTCGCCCTTGGTGGTCTTGTCCACGTTGGTGCAGGGGCCGCCCTGGACGATCGGGGTGGGCGAACCCAGCGGAGCCACGCACTGCCGCTGCCCGGTGCTGCCGTAGCCTGCGCCGAAGCCGAAGAAGCCCTGCAGCGAATTCTTGTACTTGAAGAACCGGATGCCGCCAGTGACCGACAGCTTGTCGGTGAGGTCGAAGGTGCCGTCGGCGAAGGCGGCGTAGTCGCGATCGGTGCGCAGCTGCTTGGTCAGCCACAGCGTGTCGGGCCAGCCGGGCACCTCGCTGACCGCGGCCAGGTTGTCGATCCGGTAGCGCTGCTCGATGTTGTGGGTCTGCTTCTGGTAGAACAGCCCGGCGACGACCTTGAACCGGTTCTCGGTGGGCGAGGCCACCCGCAGCTCGTGGCTGGTCTTCTTGAAGTAGTCGCGGCCCTGGATGTACTGCGACGTGTTGATGAAGTTGCCGGCGTCGTCGGTGGTGTAGGCGCCGTACCCGAACAGCGTGTCGTAGAAGTAGCTGTAGTCCGAATAGTCCTGGTCGGTGTCGATCCAGCGGCGCATGTGCGCGCCGGCGTATAGGACGTCCAGGTTGGCGACCTTGCCCTCGATGGTGGCGGCCGCCTGGAACCACTTGTCGTCCGAGCCTTCCGGATAGTAGCGGCTGATCTTCAGGTCGCCCTTGGACGGATCGGCCGCGAAGCCGCCGTCGGCCTGGGTGCGCTGGCCCATCAGGGTGGGCGTGACCGACCAGTTGTCGGTGAGGTCGATCTTCAGCGCCGCGCGGGCGCCGACGGTGTCGACCTCGTTGTAGTCGTTCTTCACTTCCTTGGCGTTGTTCACGCGGATGTTGCCGGTCGGGAAGACGAACGAGCCCGGCACGTTGTCGATGTAGCCGCCGTCGTGCTCGGCCCAGGCCACCAGCCGGATCGCCGCCTTCTCGTGCAGCGGAATGTTGACGAAGCCCTCGGCGCCGTAGCCGAAGTCGCCATGCGCCGTGGAATTGACCTCGACGTCGTAGCCGGCCTTGAAGCCCTTGGTGTCGGGCTTGTTGGTGATGATGCGGATGGTGCCCGCCTGTGAGCTCGCGCCGTACAGCGTGCCCTGCGGGCCGGCCAGCACCTCGACTCGGGCGATGTCGTAGATGTGGACGTCCAGCGGCCCGGTGATGGTCGTCACCGGTTGCTCGTCGAGGTAGACGCCGACGCTGGGCAGCGGGCCCGAGTGGTTGTTGTTCTCACCCGACGCGACGCCGCGCATGTAGAAGTTCGAGAAGCCCGGCGCGCCAGTGGGCGCCGAGACGCTGGGCATGAAGCGCACGTAGTCCGTGGTGTCGTTCACCTGCAGCGACTCGAGCCGGTCGGTGCCCAGCGCCTGGATGCTGATCGGCACGTCCTGCAGGTTTTCCGACCGCTTCTGGGCGGTGACGACCACCTCTTCCAGGCCTACTTCCCCGGACGGCGCCGCCTGGGCCAGGGCCGACCCTGCGACCCCGCTGAGCATGGTCGTGGCGAGCAGCCCCGCCGACCAGCGCGAGGCGCGCCTGAAGTTCCGCCGATCGTTCGTCATGGTATCCCCCATAGATACTTTGAAGCGCCTCAGGCCCCGGGCGCGTGCGGGTAAGCGTCGAGCACTGGTCCCAGCGCGGCCTTGAGCGGGCCGAGCCAGGGGTCGTAGTTGCGCCAGTGGTCGGCGGCGTCGGTGAAGATCGGGCGGCGCACCTGTTCGGAGCTGGCCGTGCGCACCGCCCGGTCGTTTTCGTAGAACCGCAGGCAGGCGTCTTCGAAGGGAAGACCGCAGTACGCGAGCAGGGCGCGCGTTTCCGCCTCAGGATCGGCCACCATGCGCTCATAGATCACGCGGTGGACGCGGCCGGGCAGGATTGCGTCGAAGTGCGCCAAATACTCGACGTACGACACGTAGTAGCGGCCGATGTCGGTCAGGTCGTAGGTGAAGCCCTGGCCGCGGGCGAAGTGCTGCTTGAAGCCCGAGAAGCCGCAGCCGAGCGGATGGCGCCGCGCGTCGATGATCCTCGCGTTCGGCAGGGCCAGATGGATCAGGGCCAGGTGCGCCCAGTTGTTGGGCATCTTGTCGATGAAGAACGGCCGGCCCAGCTTCCGGTGCACCTCGGCGCGGGCCATGTACTCCTCGCCCAGGGCGGTCAGCTCGCGCGGGCCCAACTCGGCCAGGGCCTCGGGGTAGCTGCTCTCCGAGGCCTTCCTCGCCTTGCCGCCGATCCGGCGGGCCAGGGCGATGATGTCGGGCAGCTCCTGGGTGCCTTCGACCTGGCTGTGGCTGGCCAGGATCTGCTCGACCAGCGTGGACCCGGCGCGCGGCAGGCCGACGACGAAGATCGGGTCGGGCGCCGAAGACCCCTGCCCCGCCCGCGCGGCGAAGAACGGCCTGTCGAACAGCGCCCTGGCGCGGCGCACCTGGTCCTCGGTCTCGGCCGCCTCGTAGTCCAGCGCCTGGCGGCGCAGGGCGTTGCCGCGGGCGTAGTGGCCGAACGAGGCCTCGTAGTCGCCCATGTCCTCGCGCGCCTTGCCCAGCGCGAATTCCAGGTGGAAGCGGTCCTCGTCGGTGAGGTCGGCGCGCCGGAGCTGGCCCTCCATGGCGGCGACGTCGGCCGCGTCGAAGGTCACGGTCTTGAGATTGGCCAGGCTCCACCACGCCTCGCCGAACTGCGGCGCCAGCGCCACGCAGCGGCGGTAGGCCTCGATGCAGTCCGCCTGGCGGCCGACGGTCTTCAGCGAGTGGCCGTAGCTCATCCAGACCTTGGGCTGGCGCGGCTGGTCCTGCAGCACGGCGCCGTAGAGGGCGATGGCGCCCTCGTACTCGCCGATGCGGGCCAGCGCCGCGGCCTTGAGGTTGCGGTAGCCGGGATTGGCGGGGTCTTCGGCGAGCAGCCGGTCGACCTCGGCGATCGCTGCCTGAGACTTGTTCTGCCGATAGAGGACGGTGGCGTAGTTGTACCGCGCGGCGGTGAAGCCGGGGGCCAGTTCGACGCAGCGGGCCAGCAGATTCTCCGCGTCGTCGTAGCGGCCGAGGCGCATCCCGGTCTCGGCCAGCATCCGGATGGCGGCGACGTCGGTGGGCCGCGCCATCAGGATGGCCCGCAGGGTCTGTTCGGCGACGGCCAGCCGATTCTCGACCAGGGCGTTGGCCGCCTTGATCAGGTCAGGGTCCTGGGTCGAGCCCTTGACCGAGCGGAGGTAGGCGGCCTCGGCGCCCTCCATGTCGCCCTGCCGGCGCAGCGCCTCGCCCAGCAGGCGCAGGGTAGGCGGATGGTCGGGAACGACCTTGAGGATCTCGCGGGCCTGGGCCGCGGCGGCCGGCGCATCGACCGGCAGCAGCCGCGCGGCGTGGCCGAGGGCGACCTCGAGAGTCCCGACCGTCTCTGCCGCCGCGCCCGACACCGGGGGCCTCCGCCGAATATTGCAGTTGGATGAAATCGATGATGCGCGAACTGTGTCAACCGACGGTCGAGCAGGCGACTAACCCCAGAAGCCGGCCTGTGGCGGATAAAGCACGCCGTTCTCGATCCGGCAGCCGCCAGGACGGTCGTCGACCAGCCACCACGGGCCGTCCAGGTCGACCGCGTCGGCCAGGGCCGCCGCCCACAGGGCGGGGGCGATGGAAAGCGAGCTCGACACCATGCAGCCGACCAGCACGCCCAGCCCCAGGTCTCGTGCCTGTTTCACCATGGCCAGCGCCTCGGTGAAGCCGCCGGCCTTGTCGAGCTTGACATTGACCATCCGGTAGCGGTCGGCGACGCGGGCCACGTCGGCGGCGGTGTGCACGGCCTCGTCGGCGCAGAGCGGGACGGGATAGCGGAGGCCCGCCAGGCTCCGGTCGTCGTCGGCGGGCAGCGGCTGCTCGACCATCACCACTGGCAGGCGCGAGATCGGTTCCGCCATCGCCTTGAGGATCGGCAGCGTCCAGCCCTCGTTGGGATCGACGATGAGGCGGGCCTTCGGCGCGGCCAGCGCCACCGCGAACAGCCGGGCCGCGGGGTCGTCCGGGCCCAGCTTCACCTTCAGCAGCGGCGCGTCGCGGACGGCGGCCGCGGCGGAGGCCATGGCGGTCGGCGTGTCCAGGCTGACCGTCACGGCGGTAGGCATCGGCCCGGGCGGCGCGCGGCCGAGGCGTTCGGCGACGGTACGGCCCCGCCGGGCCTCCAGGTCCCAGGCCGCGCAGTCCAGCGCGTTGCGCGCCGCGCCGGGCGGCAGCCTGCCCAGCACGGTCCGGATCGGCTCGCCGGCCGAAAGACGCCGCGCCGCGTCGGCCAGCTCGGCCTCGACCGAGGCCACCGTCTCGCCGTAGCGGGCGTAGGGCACGCACTCGCCGCGGCCCACAAGCGCGCCGTCGGCCAATTCGGCGACCACGACCTCGGCATGGGTCTTCACGCCGCGTGAGATGCGGAAGGGCGCCTTCAGCGCCAGCCGCTCGGGCCGGATGTGCAGGACGAGGCTCACCGGCGGAACTGTCCCGCATCCCGGGCGGCGCGTCGACAGCTCCGACCACCCGTGGTTAGCATCGCCGTCCAGGACACGCCCAGAGGGACAGCATGACCGACGCCGCCGTCGTCCAACCGGACAAGCTCGACATCGCCCGCGTGCTCGAGGGCACGTTCAAGGCCCTGAGCCGCAACATCGTCACCTTCGGCGTGCTGGCGCTGCTGCTGGCGGGCCTGCCGGCGGCGATCATCGGCGCGATCCAGGTGAGCCTCCTGCGGGGCCAGGGGGGCGCGATCTCGACCGAGATGTTCCTCAACCCGGGCTATTGGACGAACGCCGGCCTGGGCGGCCTGGCCAGCCTGATCCTCAACGCGATCCTGCAAGGCGCGTTGATCCAGGCCACCGTGGAAGACCTGAACGGCGGCAAGCCCACGGTGGGCGCGGCCCTCGCCACCGGCCTGCGGAACTTCCTCCCGCTGATCGGCGTCACGATCCTGTTCGCGCTTGCGGTGGGCTTCGGAACGGTCCTGCTGATCGTGCCCGGGATCATGATCGGCTGCGCCTGGTGCGTCGCCGTACCGTCGCTGGTGGCCGACCGGACCGGCGTGTTCGGGGCCTTCAGCCGCGCCGCCGACCTGACCCGCGGCAATCGCTGGCGGATCTTCGCCCTGGGGATCGTGATCTGGATCGTCGTGATCGTGGTGGACGCGGTCTTCAACGCCGCGGTCGGCGTGTCGGCCTTCGCCACCGACCCGCTCCAGACCCTGGATCGCGTGCTGTCGCCGGTGTTCCTCGTGGCTTCGGTGATCCGCAGCACGGTCACCTCGGTGATCGGCGCGGCGCTGGTGGCGGTGCTCTACGTCGAGCTGCGACGGCTGAAGGAGGGCGCGGCGCCCGGCTGGCTGGCCGACATCTTCAGCTAGCTGCGGTCGAACTTGTCCTTGCGGCGATGGCCGAAGAGCATCCGGCTCTCCAGCCGTCCGCGCAGGCCGGCGTAGTACGCGTTGAGGAAGGTGCGGTCGGGAATGTCGCCAGGGCCTTCCCAGCCGATCTTCCCGCGGATGCGCATGGCCACCTCGGCCATCGACTTGCGGTCGCCGGCGCGGATCACGTCCTCCAGCACGTGCAGCTCCTTGATGCCGTAGGCGTCGAGCTGGGCGGGCGTGAAGGTGATCCCCTGCGAGGCCGTCCGCTCGGTGTCGGCAAGGTCGGGCTGCAGCACCTTCTTCGGCGCCTTCACCACCATGGTCCCAGCCACCAAGTCGCCCATGCGGCGCCGGTCGCGGTTGAACAGCGGGAACAGCACGAAGACCAGGCTCCACAGGGCGCCCAGCCCGATCAGCGCCGCATCGACGCCCTCGCCGCGGGCCAGGAAGAAGGTGGCGGGCAGGACGACCTCCACCTCGCGCATGGCGTTGCGGGCGAAGACCATGTCGGCGGTCAGCCGGCCGCCGTCAGCCGCGGCCACGCGCAGGCCCATGGCGCGCTTGCCGGGCGTCGCGGCCTTGGGGCCGACCTCGAAGATCAGGAAGTAGAAGTTGCGGCCGACGAACATGCCCAGCAGCCACACGACGCCGAGGAATTCCGAGGAGTCGCCCTTCATCGCCCAGAACGCCAACAGCGCCAGCAGGCTGAAGAGCGCGAGGCCCAGCACCAGGATCAGCACGTCGATCAGCAGCGCGGCGAACCGCTCGGCATACGACCCGACCTTCAGGCGCAGGTCCACGCCCTCGGGAGTGACCAGCTCGCGCCAGCCGTCGTAGGGCGCGGACTTGGCGGCCCTGGGCTTGGGCCGGCCGCGGCGGAAGCGGGCCAGGACGCCCTCGGACGTCATGCCGACTCCCTCCTCGGCCAGTAGAAGTAGGCCAGCCAGGCCAGGAGCATCACGCCGGCGATGACGTAGCGGACCAGGTCGTCCTTGATCAACTGGCGGCCGAAGCCCTCCAGCAGGCCCGCCACGAACAGCATGACCACCACGCCGGCCATGGCGGTGGCGGCCCGGCGGCCGGCCTCGGCGGCCGCGTCCACGCGGCTGCGCTCGCCGGGGAAGCAGACCGACCAGCCGATGGCGAAGCCCGCGGCGCCGGCGAGGATGATCGCGAAGAGTTCGGTCGTCCCATGGATCATCAGCCAGCCGCCCGCCTCGACGCCAAGGCCGCGCGAGACGAAGAGGGCCAGGAAGGCGCCGAACATGCCGCCGTTCAGGATCAGCAAGGCGGCCGTCGGCAGGCAGAGGAGGAAGCCCAGCGCGAAGGCGAAGAGCGCGATCTGGGCGTTGTGGGTGAAGAGGAAGGTCGCGAAGACCGAGAGGCCGTCGCCGGTGGTCCCCTCATGATAGAGCGTGTCGCGCAGCGAGGCCGTCGTCGCGGTGGGATCGCGGCCGCTGGCGAGGCCGGGGTCGACGAAGGCATGGAACCAGTCGGCGTCACGCCGGACCAGCACGAACGCCACGACGGCCGCCACGGCCGACATCACGAAGGACACCAGCGTCTCGCGCCAAAGGGCCTGCACCGCCGCCGGCCAGTCGCGGACGAAGAAGGCGGCGATCCGCTGCGGCAGGCGGGTACGGGCGCCGTAGACGATGAAATAGGCCCGGGTGCACAGGCTCTCGAGATAGGCGACCAGGCTCTGGTCCAGCGAGATCGAGCGGGCCACCGACAGCGACGACAGCGCCTGGCGGTAGAGGACCGGCATCTCCAGCAGTTCCTCGCGCCGCAGGTTGCGCGCGCCGCCGGCGGCCTCGGCCTTGGTCAGGAGGGTCTCCAGCCTCCGCCAGTCCTGCTCGCGCTCGGCCCGGAACCGCCAGCTCTTGAGGTGCAGCTCGGCCATCAGACGAGCCCCCGCCGCTTCACGTCGAGGTAGCTGTTGAGCAGATTGGCGGCGAGGCCCTCGGCCGGGGCGTCGACGATCTGGGCGCCGAGGCGGCGCAGGCGGGCGGCCACGGCCTCGCGCTGGCGCAGCATCCGCTCGGCGATGACGGCGCGCGAGACGTCGTCGGGCTCGGCCGGCTCGCGGCTCACCAGGCCCTCCAACTCCTCGTCACGGAACACCACGAACAAGACGAGGTGGGTGCGCATCAGCCGCGCCACATTCTCGATCATCAGCTCTGCCGAGGTCGCGTCTGCGAAGTCGGTGAAGACGACGATCACCGCACGGCGGTCCAGGCGACCGGCCAGAGCCGTCAGGCCCAGGGTGAAGTTGGTCTCCTCGGCCGAGTAGTCGATCGACGAGCAGAGCTTCTGCAGCAGCGGGAAGGCGGCGGGGCCGGAGGCGAGGCCACTGGCGAGGCGCGGCCGCGAGTCGAAGGCGAAGACGCCGACGCGGTCGCCCATCCGCAGGCCCACGAAGGCCAGCAGCAACGCGGCGTTGATCGCCCGGTCGATGCGTGGCAGGCCGGCGGCGGGCGCGCTCATCAACCGGCCGGTGTCCAGCGCCAGCAGGATGTGGTGGTTGCGCTCGGTGCGGTACTCGCGGCCGATCAGCTTGGCGTGGCGGGCCGACTGCTTCCAGTCGATGTCGCCCAGGTCCATGCCGGTCTGGAATTCCTTCAGGGCGTGGAAGTCCGAACCCTCGCCGGCGTCGGTGAGCGGCTTGGCGCCCAGCGGGGCGTCGCGGGCGAAGAGGCGCAGCGCCTGCTCCTTCACGCCGGCCACGTCGGGGGTCACGTGCAGCGGCGGGCCCGGCGGTTCGTGGCGCTGCAGCCAGACCAGGCCCAGCGGTCCCCGCCAGCGCGCCCAGAGGCCTTCGATCCGGCCCTCGCCGCGACGGGCGGGCGACAGCGTGACGTCGGCCTCGGCGCGGCCGTCGTGCAGGATCACCGCCTGCCGGTCGGGCTCGGCGACGAGGCGGTCGTTGACGCCCACGGCCAGTTCCACCCGCGAAGGTCCGCGGCCGGCGAAGGCGGCGGTGATGCGGGCGGTCTCGGGCCGGCCCACGCCGAGGACCCGCGGCGCGGCCAAGGCGAGCTCCAGCGAGCGCGGCGGCGCGGCCAGCAGGACGTCGGCCAGCATCAGCCCGAAGGCCAGCACGATCCAGGCGGCCGCCGCCGTCCACAGCCCGGGCGCGAGCACGGCCACGGCCAGCGCGGGCAAGGCGCCCACGGCCATCAGCGCGATCGCCCGGCGGGTGGGATAGAGGCGCAAGGCTTCGGCTACCTCGGCGCGGCGGCCAGGTCGACGAGGCCCTGGATGATCTGGTCGGGGCGGCGGCCGTCGATCTCCGCGGCGGGCGACAGGATCACGCGGTGCCGCAGCGCCGGCAGGGCGAGCGCCTTCACGTCGTCGGGGATGACGTAGTCGCGGCCATCCAGCGCCGCACGGGCGCGCGCCGAGAGCGCGAGTTGGGCCGCCGCGCGGGGAGAGGCGCCGCTGGAAAGATCGGGCGTCTCGCGGGTGGAGCGGACGAGGTCCAGGACGTAGCCCACGATCTCGTCGGTCAGCCGGACGGCCGCCACCGCCCTGTGCGCGTCGGTGAGCTGCTTGGCGGTGACCACCCGGGCGACGCCGCGGGCGGCGGGGTCGGAGTGGCCGCTCTGCATGCCGTATTCGGCGACGATCCGGCGCTCCTCCTCGCGGTTGGGATACGCCAGGGTCTGCTTGAACAGGAAGCGGTCCAGCTGCGCCTCGGGCAGCGGATAGGTGCCCTGCTGCTCCAGCGGGTTCTGGGTGGCGACCACCATGAAGCTGGTCGACAGCTCGCGGGCCTTGCCGTCGATGGTGACGCGGCGCTCCTGCATCGCCTCGAGCAGGGCGGCCTGGGTCTTGGGCGGCGTGCGGTTGATCTCGTCGGCCAGCAGCAGCTCGCAGAACAGCGGCCCCTCGGTCAGCGAGAAGGTCGAGGTCTGGAAATTGAAGACGTTGGACCCGATGATGTCGGCGGGCATCAGGTCGGGCGTGAACTGGATGCGGCCGAAGTCGAGCCCCAGGGTGCGGGCGAAGCACTGGGCGAGGTAGGTCTTGGCCACGCCCGGCGGGCCTTCCAGCAGCACATGGCCACGGGCGAACAGCGCGGTCAGCAGGAGGTCGATGGTGTCCTGCTGGCCCACGATGGCCTTGGCGATCTCGGCCCGGACCTTGTCGGCCAGGCCCCTCACGTCAGCGACGTTCACGCGTCATCTCCCCTCGCCAGTCGTACAGTCTGCGCGCGACGGCCATCAGCTCGTCGCTCGTCTTCGCCTTCGCGGCCTCGGCGGCCAGCTCGCCGGGCGCGGTCGCGCCGCGTCGGCGGGCCAGATCGTCCAGCCAGTGTTCCTGCGCCGTATGCCCGCCGGCCGCGCGAGCCACCAGCGCGCGCGTGAGGTCGGCGTAGGCGGGCGCCAGCTCGTGCTCCTTGCGCGCCATGCGCACCAGGCCGGCGGCGTTGTCCACCAGCGCCCGCGCGCCCAGCGCGAAGGCCCGGCCCCGGGCGCGCGGCTGGCCGAAGCGGGCCAGGGCATGCAGGCCCATCAGGATCCCGGCGGCCACGCCTATCAGGGTCGCGGCCAGCAGCGGCGGCTCCAGCATCAGCCGGCCCAGGCCCTGACCGCGTTCCAGCCCGTTCAGGGTCACGTCGAACATCAGCGGCCGGCCGTCGCCGCGCGCGGCCCCCAGGATGGCGGCGCCGGCGCGGGCGGTGTCGCGATCGCCCAGGCCCTGGTTGTTCAGGAGGTCGGCGTCGGCCAGCACCCAGAGGCTGGGCGTCTTGACCGAGCGGACCAGCACGGCCCGACCCTGCTCGTCGACCAGCATCGGCGTCCAGCCGGCGCCCGAGATGGTCTTCAGCCCATCGACGGGTCCGAGCCGGCCCGAGAAGCCGGCCAGCGGCGAACCGGCCGCGCCGTAGACCGAGGGCCGCGAGACGCCCTTGCGGATCGCGATCTTCGTCTCGGGGGCATACGACTTCAGCAGCGCCTGGACCGCCTCGTCGCGCGCCGGGGCGCCGACCTTGCGCACGAAGCCCTTGCGGAACGGGTCGGGCGAGGCGACCCACTTGGGCAGGACGATCAGTGTGAGCCCGCCCTTGGGGAAGTTCTGCAGCTCCTGCGGGCTGAGGCCGAAGTCGGGGGTCAGCACCACAGCCGACGGCGACGGCCGCGAGGGCCGGGTGCGGCTGACCACCACGGGGGCGCCCATCGCCTTCATCAGGATCGGGGCGCCGGCGTAGCCGATGGCCGACTTCGACAGCGCGTGCGCCCGGCCGTCCTCACCAGAGCGCAGGTCGGGGGCGTAGGCCGACAGCACCGCCATGGCCGCGGCGGCCACGATGCCCGCCAGCACCAGGCCCAGGATGGCGCCCGCCGCGAAGGCGGGACGCGGCGCGGGCGCGGCCTCGCTCATCGCCAGGCCTCCGCAAAGGCGACGGCCTCGTAGTCGCGGCGCGCGCCGGCGAACTCGTCGGCCCCGGCGGGCCGGCCGCCGAAGAAGGTGAGCTCCACCGCCCGGGCCAGGCGGGCGAAGGCGTCGCGCGGGCCGGCGGGCAGCACGTCGAGGCCGGCGATGTCGCGGGCGGTCAGCGCCGGCTTCACCGCCCCGGGGCGGCGGCCGCGCAGGTCGTCGATCGAGCGGAACAGCAGGAGGTGGATCGCCTCCTCGAAACGGCCGGCGGCGGCCAGCTCGTCGGCGTCCTCCAGAAGCGCGCGGGCCTTCTCCGGCTCGGGCCGCCAGTCGACCACCGGCGTCCCGGCGCGCTTGCGGCGGAACCAGTGCTGGGGAACGAGCTCGCGGGCGATGAAGTACAGCATCAGGCCGACGGCCAGGATCACCCCGCCCCAGAAGACATAGGGCGTGACGGGCGCGATGAACTTCAGGAACTGGGCCAGCGGCTCCAGCCAGGCGGGCGGCCGGGGCGGCGGCGGCGGGCCGGCGAAGTCGAACTGGATGCCGGGGGTCTTGCGCAACGCCGCGTGCGCCGCGGCGAAGCTGCGATCCGCCGCCGGTCCGACCGTCGCCCCCACGTCCGAACCCTGCACGCACACTCCCGAGTTGCGGCGACGAACCTAGACGACCGCACCCACGCCGCAAACCCCGAGCCTTGACCCCGCCGCACTTTCGGGGCGACCACATCCACATGACCGACGCCGACTTCAACGCCGATTTCATTCGGGGCCTGCCCAAGGCCGAACTGCACCTGCACATCGAGGGCAGCCTCGAGCCCGAGCTGATGTTCGAACTCGGGAAGCGCAACGGGATCGACCTGCCGTTCAGGACGGTGGACGAGGTGCGCGCCGCCTACGCCTTCTCCAACCTGCAGGACTTCCTGGACATCTACTACCAGGGCGCCGGCGTACTGATCGGCCGGCAGGACTTCCACGACCTGGCCATGGCCTACTTCCGCCGCGTGGCCGCCGACGGCTGCCGCCACGTGGAGCTGTTCTTCGACCCCCAGACCCACACCGACCGCGGGGTCGCCTTCGCCACGGTGGTCGAGGGGCTGCTGGCGGGGATGGCGGAAGCCGAGCGGACGCTGGGGGTGACCTCGTCGCTGATCCTCTGCTTCCTGCGCCACCTGGACGAGGACGCCGCCTTCGCGACCCTGAAGGACGCCGAGCCGTGGCTGGACCGCATCGCGGGCGTGGGCCTCGACAGCTCCGAGGTGGGCCACCCGCCGTCGAAGTTCGCCCGAGTGTTCGCGGCCGCCAGGGCCAAGGGCCTGAAGGTGGTGGCCCACGCCGGCGAGGAGGGACCGCCCGAATACGTCTGGGAGGCGCTGGACCTGCTGCACGTCGACCGCATCGACCACGGCAACCGGGCGCTGGAGGACGAGGCGCTGGTGAAGCGGCTGGTCGCCGAGGAGATGACGCTGACCGTCTGCCCGCTGTCGAACCTCAAGCTCTGCGTGGTGGACGATCTTGCGGCGCACCCGTTGAAGCGGATGCTGGCGCTGGGGTTGAAGGCGACGCTGAACTCCGACGACCCGGCCTATTTCGGCGGGTATCTCGGGGCGAACTGGACGCAGACGGCGCAGGCGCTGGGGCTGACGCGGGACGAGCTGGTGACGCTAGCGAAGAACAGCTTCACGGGGTCGTTCCTGCCCGAGGCCGTGGTGCGGGAGCGGCTGGCGGAGATCGAGGCGTACGTGGCGGGGAACTGAGCGCCCCTAGTTCCTGCCCTGCGAAGCGGGGGGACCACGAAGTGGTGGAGGGGCGGCGAGGTTACACCCCTTGAGTTCTTCTTTTGTTCTTGACCTCAAGCCCGACTTGTGCGAGGATTTGAAGGGTCGGAACAGCGCGGCTCGCCGCCCTCCGGCTCCGAAATCACAAGACAAAGAAGGGGTGTTCGATGGCTCAAGCGCCACGGGGAAAGCCACGTTCGATGCCGGGGCCAGCCGCCCCGCCGATGAGGTCGCCATCCCCGCCGCTCACCGGGCTTGCCTCGCCCTTCCAGCGCGACTTCGATTTCCGGCGCCAAGGCGCCACCCTCCGCCAGAATGTCGTGATCGGCGGGCAGACCTATCGAGAAATGGACAACGGACGCGCAACCGTCCTCGTGCCGGTAAACGATCCTCTGCGCCCGCCGGAATTGTTCGCACAGCAACGGCAGGCCGTCGTGAACAGCCTCTTCATGGCGCAGAACCCGATCGCGGGCGGGGCCTATGGTGTGGCCTCAATGCTTGGCGCTTCGCCGAGGACCCGCGAGAACGCGATGATGGCAGGCGCGGCGGCTGATGCTGCGCTGTCAATCGTTACGCCCGGTGGGACTTTTCGTCGTCCCACACCAGCCAAGCAAGGGCAGGTTGCGGCGCCGAGTTGGCGGCGTCCCAACTTCCGGCCCAGCGAGCTCAATGCGGACAAACAAGCACGACGCGTCGAGGCCACAGCCATCGCGGAAATGCTTGGAACTGGCACAAAAGCCAGGCAGCGAATTCGACCACCGGGCTTCGAGGGAGAAGACGCAGGTCACGCCAGGGGGCACCTCTTTCCAAAGGAGTTGGGCGGCCCAGGCAACGATCCGCGAAATTTAGTGACGCTCACCCAACGACCGACAAACGACCCTCATATGTCGAGCTTTGATAAGGTGGTCGCTCAGAAGGTGCGGGCAGGCGAGGTGGTCGAGTATTCGAGCACGCCGCTCTACACGCCGGGCGTGAAACCTCCAGCTGCGATCCTCATGACCGCCATCGGATCCAACGGCACACGGATGGCGCGGCTCGTCTCGAACCCTGCGGGCCGGCCGAGGAAATGACCATTGAGGCCCTCTTGAAGGCTGTGCCGCCTCCAGCCGCGCCGGTTGAGGCGTTTCAAGGCCCGTGGGCGGCGGTGGAGGCCGAGATCGGGACGCCGCTGCCGCAGGACTACAAGGATTTCGTTCGGCGCTACGGGTCGGGCGAGTTCCTGGAGTTTTTCCGGATCTACGTACCCTGGTCCTGGCATCGGGACGCACGCCTCGTTCCGGAGATATCCAGGCTTCGAGAGGCGTTCGCGGAGTACGAAGAGCTTCCCTATCCCATGTGGCCAGAGCCCGGCGGGTTGCTTCCTTGTGGGGATAGCGATTTCGGCGACGTGTTCTTCTGGCTCACGCGGGGCGCTCCGAACGAATGGACGGTCGCGTTCTGGGACCGAGGGATGCAAGAGTTTGAGCTCTTCGACTGCGACCTGACCGACTTCCTTGCGGGCGTCGTGACAGGCCGGATCCGGCCCAAGAGCTTTCCGAGTGACGTGTTCCCTTGCAACCGTCTGTTCGAACGGTCGGAGGACGGAAGGCCGCTGTGACCATCAAGCGACTCGTCCAGACCCTGCCGCCGCCGGTCGAACCGCTGGAACCCTTCATCGGCCCTTGGGAGCCGGTGGAGACCCGCCTCGGGACCGAACTGCCCCAGGACTACAAGGACTTCGCGCGGCTGTATGGCCGCGGGCGTGTGGCGGGAGTTCTTTACGTCAATCTGCCGGGCGACCCGGATCGGCGCGGCAGTCTCGAGGGTGAGCTCGATCTTGCGCGCAGGATGGTCAACTACGGCATGTCCGTGCCCTACTCCGTGTGGCCAGAGCCGGGCGGACTGCTGAACATCGGCCTGACGGAGTTCAACGATCGCCTCTTCTGGCTGCCCCGGGGCGAACCCTCCGACTGGAGGATCGTCCTATGGGATCGGGCGCTCCAGAACCTGGAGACCTTCGACTGCAGTCTCACCGATTTCCTCGCGGGCCTGGCGGTGGGCACGATCAGTCCCGAGGGGCTTGCCGGCCGGACGCTCCCTCCTCACCCACTGTTCGAACCCTTTCGAGCCCCGCCAGCGTTGGCCGCGCCCGAAGAACCAAGCGCCGCTTCGGCCCGCCGGCCTGCACGGAGGGGGATCGAAGCCCTTGAGCGGGTCGTTCCGCCGCCGCCTGCGCCCTATAAGTCGTTCAGCGACCCCTGGACGCGCGTCGAGACGTACCTCGGCACGGCGTTGCCACAGGACTACAAGGACTTCGCGAGGCTCTACGGGTACGGCCTCTTCCTGGACGTTCTGATCGTCCATGTTCCTTCCATCGATGATCCTGACGCTACCCTTGAAACCGAGGTGCGCGAGACCAGCCGCGCATTTAACAGCCACAGGGATCAGCGCTATCCCATGTGGCCGCGCCTCGGCGGGCTCATCAACTTCGGGGTGACGGAGAACGGAGACTACCTCTTCTGGCTACCCCATGGGCCGCCCGATCAGTGGAAGGTCGTCTTCTGGGATCGTGGCCTCAGTGAAGAGGAGTGCTTCGAGGAATTCGATTGCGGCATGGCGGAGTTCCTCGCCGGGCTCGCCGACGGAAGCATCCTTCCGAGGGGGCATCAGCCAGAAGACGTCGAGCCGATCGGGCCAATTTTCCAACCGTATTCGGATCGGATCGGGAGCTAAGTCACCCGTTCTGGTCGGCGTTTCGGCGGGATGAGGGTTGTCGCGACCCCCTCTTGCTCGTCATGGCCGGCCTTGAGCCGGCCACCCAACCGGTCGAGCAGGATGGAGCGCGCATGCTCAATCGCTCTGGAATGGATGGCCGGGTCGAGCCCGGCCATGACGATCCGCATGTGAGCGGAGGTCAGCTCACCCCCACCTCGTACGCAAACATCACCACCGCCTCGGCCTCAGCGCCGCGCTTGGCGTACAGCGCCCGCGCGGCAGCGTTGTCGGGCTCCGTCGCGACCCAGGATTCCTCGCAGCCCAGTTCGAGGCCCCACGCCACCAGTTCGTCCAGGAGCCTCGTGGCCAGGTGTTCGCGGCGGCGGGCGGGGGTGACGCCGAGGTTGTCGATGTAGAGCTCGGTGGGGAGGTCGGGGTGGCGGTGGACCATGCCGCGGGCCTGGCCGACGGCTTCTCCCTCCGTCATGGCGAGCACCATCAGGTGGCCGGGCTGGGCCAGGTAGGCGGCGAGGCGGGCGGGGTCGACGGGATCGTCGAAGATGTCGACGGCGACGCGGTCGAGGAGGCGGGCGTCGTCGGGGCCGACGCGGACGATGTGGGTGGTGGCGGTCATGGGGTGCGGCTCATCGGTTCCTCCGCGTCCTTCTCCTGCTCGTCATCGCCCGGCTCGTCCGGGCGACCCATGATCTCCGCGCCCGCCGGGAGATCGCAGCGGCGCCGCTGCGGGCCATCGGCGTCTCCTGCGATCATGAGTGGCCCGGACAAGCCGGGCCATGACGGGCGAGAGGGAATGATCGCGGATGGGGGCGTCGGGCCACCCAGCTTAGGGCTTGCGCGGCGCTCGTGAACAGCGGCACGTTCGAAGTTGAACGGCGCGTCATGATGCCGGGGAAGATGCGAGAGGAAGCGAGATGATCCGGCTCACGAGCGCGCGCCCGGCGACGCTGGCAGCGGCGCTGATGGCGACCACCTTGCTGGGCGGGACAGCCGCCCAGGCGAAGACGATCGCGGTGGCGCCAGGGCCTGACGCGCAGGAGCGGATCCAGACGGCGCTGCTGGACGCCAAGCCGGGCGACGTGGTGGCGCTGGGCGCCGGGCGGTTCGAGCTGACCGACGGCCTGTCGCTGGACGTGGACGACGTGACGGTGAAGGGCGCGGGGCCTGAGGCGACGGTGCTGTCGTTCAAGGGCCAGAAGGGCGCCGGCGAGGGCCTGCTGGTCACGTCCGACCGGGTGACGGTGCGCGATCTGGGCGTGGAGGACACGCGCGGCGACGGGGTGAAGTCGAAGGCGGCCGACCAGATCAGCTTCATCAACCTGCGCGTGGAATGGACGGGCGGGCCGAACGAGAAGAACGGCGCCTATGGCGTCTATCCGGTCAGCTCGACCAACGTGCTGATCGACAAGGTGGTGGTGAAGGGCGCGTCGGACGCCGGCATCTATGTCGGCCAGTCGAAGAACATCGTGGTCAGGAACAGCCGCGCCGAGTTCAACGTGGCCGGCATCGAGATCGAGAACTCGATGAACGCCGACGTGTTCGACAACGTCTCGACCCACAACGCCGGCGGCATCCTGGTGTTCGACCTGCCGAACCTTCCGCAGATGGGCGGGCATTCCACGCGGCTGTTCCGCAACAAGGTGGTGCAGAACGACACGCCGAACTTCGCGCCCAAGGGCAACATCGTGGCCCAGGTGCCGACCGGCACGGGCGTGATGATCATGGCCAACAAGAACGTCCACGTGTTCGAGAACGAGATCGCCGAGAACCAGACGGCGGCCGTGATGCTGGTGAGCTACGTGCAGAAGTTCGACGACAAGACCTACAACCCCCTGCCCCGCGACATCGTCGTCCGCGACAACAAGGTGGGCCGGAACGGCTGGGACCCGAAGTTCGACGGCGGGGCGATCCTGGCCAAGATGATGGGCGGGACGCTGCCGCCGGTAATGTGGGACGGGGTGACCAGCTTCCCCGGGACCAGCGACCCTGTGCGCGTCGTGATCTCCAACGGCCCGATCCTGAACCTGAACCTGCCGGCGCCCGGCGCGCTGATGGCGGCCAAGCCGAAGGTGGTGGAGACCCTGGGCGACGCGAAGATCGCCGAGCCTGCGCCCGTGATCCTGCCCAAGCGCCAGGCCGACCTGGGGGCCTGAGGTTCGCCCGATGCGTATGAAGCGCCTGCTCGCCGGCCTTGCCGCCCTGGCCTGCCTCGGGGCGGCGCCGGCTCCCGCGGGCGTGGCGCTGGAGACGCTGCTGGCCGAGACGCCGGCGCCGAAGCTCGGCGACTATCACCTGTTCCGGGACGCGGGCGCGCGCCAGCCGAACGGCCTGACGCCCTATGGCCTGAACACGCCGCTGTTCAGCGACTACGCCGAGAAGTTCCGGTTCCTGTACCTGCCGCCCGGAGCCAAGGCGGCCTATCGGGCGGACGGGGTGCTGGACTTGCCCGTCGGGGCGACCCTGGTGAAGACCTTCGCCTATCCCGCCGACCTGCGCCGGCCGGACGAAAAGGTGCGCTACCTCGAGACCCGTCTCCTGGTCCACAAGCGCGAGGGGTGGGTGGCGCTCACCTACGTCTGGAACGCCGAGCAGACCGAGGCCGTGCTGAAGCGGGCAGGAGCGCGGATCGACGTGAGCTTCGTGGATGCGCACGGGGCGACGCGGACGGTGGACTACGCCGTGCCCAACCAGAACCAGTGCAAGGAGTGCCACCAGCTCGACAAGACGTTGACGCCGATCGGGCCGAAGGCGCGCAACCTCAACGGGACGTTCGCCTACTCGGAAGGGCCGGAGAACCAACTGGCGCACTGGAGCCGGCTGGGCCTTCTCACCGGCGCGCCTCGGCCGGACAAGGCGCCGCGGACCGCGCGCTGGGACGACCCCGCCGAGCCCGTCGCGGACCGCGCGCGGGCCTACCTCGACGCCAACTGCGCCCATTGCCACAACCCGCGCGCGGTGGCCTCGAACTCGGGGCTGTTCCTGACCCTGGAGGAGACGCGTCCGGCGGCGCTGGGCGTGGGCAAGGGGCCCGTGGCGGCCGGGCGAGGCTCGGGCGGCCTGCGCGTGGGCGTCGATCCGGGGCGCCCCGACCAGTCGATCCTGGTCTACCGCATGGCCTCGACCGAGCCTGGGGTGATGATGCCCGAACTGGGCCGCTCGATCGTCCACGAGGAGGGGCTGGCGCTGGTGCGGGCCTATATCGCGGGGATGAAGCCCCAATGAGGGCCACGCGGTGAGGCTGACGCGGCGGGGCGTGGCGGCGGCGGGGCTGTCGCTGCTGGCGACGGGTCGGGCCTGGGCCGAGGCGGCGACCGACGCGGCGCCGCCGGCTTCGGACGCCCGGGCCTGGGCGCGGTACGAGGCGCGGCTGCGCGACCGGCTGGGCGACGCGGGCGGCCTGCGGTTCGACGAGGGCGCCGAGCACGCCGCGCTGGAGGCCACCAACCGCCACCGCCGGGCCGTGGGCGCGCCGGCCGTGGCCTGGCACGCCGAACTGGCGGCGGCGGCGCGGGCGCACGCGGCCGACCAGGCGGCCCGGGACTATGTGGAGCACCTGGCGCCCGAGGGCTTCGACCCCAGCCACCGTTTCTGGCTGCTGGGCCGCACGACCATCGGCTCGCCGTCCGAGAACATCGCCTACCACCGCGGGCCGCCGGCCACCGCCGAGGCGCTGGTGGGGCGCTGGCGGACGAGCGCAGGGCACTGGCGCAACCTGACCCGGGCCGGCCACACGCACGCGGCCTACGGCGTGGCGCGCGGGCGCGACCGGGTCTGGCTGGTGGGGCTCTATGCGCGGCCGGTGACCAGCCTGGCCGAGCCCCTGCCCTTCCGCGCGCACGGGCCCGAGGTGTCGCGGGCGCTCGGCAGCGTGCCGGCCGAGCACCGCCCGCGCGTGTCGATCCCGCAGGGCAGCCGGATGGGCCGGATCGACGGGCCCGCGCCGGTCATGCAGATCACCGCCATCCGCCGCGTGGACGCCACCGCTTTCGATGTGGTCGGCGGCCCGATCTTCCTGGCGGAGGGGTAGGGACACAGGTCCCTCGCGGCCCGGGAGGGATTAAGCGTCAGAGGTCGTTTGCTCTGCTCGCCGATCTCCTTTTGTTCTTCTGCCCGATCACCGGCCGCGTCACCTTCGCCGTCATGGTCACCAGGATCGACACCACTAGGTTCCCGTTCGGCCGCGATATCGACTACGGGAGGCCGGAGGACGTCGAAGCGCTGAAGTTGTTGGAGGCCGAGGCGCGCCTTCATGGCGAGGGATCGCTGGGCGCCGCCCATGGTGGAGATGCCGCTGGCGTTCGGCGTTGGGCCTGTCCTCGCCCTCTACCTCGCGCGGTTTGATCCAGCCGACGTCAAACCCCGGGACGAGGAGCGGTGGGTCGTTGTCGGCGACCTGCCCAGATGCACTTTGAGACCGACGACACGCCCACGCCGGCCCTGGCGCTGCGGATGTAGTGCGCCATCGCCCAGGACTGGGCCGACACCGTCCTCGCGGGCGACGACCTGTCGGAGTGCTACCCGGTCGAGGTCGCGCCGACAGCCGAGTACGCCGAGATGCTGCTGGGCCGCATCGACTTCATCCGGCGGGAATTGATCCCGTTGGCCAAGCCTCAAGTCGAAGGCTGATCAATCGCGGCCCGGATACAGGTCGAAGGTCTTGCCTCCGACGGTGAGGCGTTCGGTCTTGATCTCGGGGGTTCCGTCGGTGCGCTTGTGGCCGCGGGCCGTGACCTGGGCGCCCTTGGGGAGCGCCTGGAGGGTGAGGCCCGAGCGCTCGATGGCGGCGGGCGGAGCGAGCATGACGGCCCAGACGCCCTGGGCGGTCCTCACGCGGATCAGGCCGTGGGGCGCGCCGAGTGAGGCCTCCTCCACCACGCCGCTGACCGAGGATTCCTGGTCGCTGTACGCCGTCCAGCCGTGGTGGGCGCTGGCGGCGCCGGCCGCGAGGAGAAGGGCCGCCGACAGGCCCGCGATGGAAAGTCTCGCCATTCCGACCTCCTGGCCCCCGCTGGAGCCTACGCCCGGCGGGTCAGTCCTGGAAGGCGGCGATGATCGGGCACGGGCCGGCTTCGGAGGCGCCGCAGGCGTGGGCCAGGCGCTGGAGCGAAGCGCGGGCGGCCTGCAGCTCGGCGATCTGGGCGTCGAGGGCGGCCAGGCGCTCGGCCGCCAGCGCGCGGGCCCGGGCGCGGTCGTGGCCGGCGTCGAGGGACAGGAGCTCGCCGATCTGCTCAAGCGTGAAGCCGGCGCCCTGGGCCGAGCGGATGAAGCGCAGGCGGCGCAGGTCCTCAGGCCCGTAGCGGCGCACGCCGCCGGAAAGGCCACCCGTGTCGGGCCGGTCGGGCGTCGGGATGAGGCCGCGGCGCTGGTAGTAGCGGACGGTCTCGACGCCCACGCCGCCCTGCTTCGCCAGGGCCCCGATGGTCAGCATGCTTGACTCCGTACCATGGTACGGAACCTACATAGGGCGGGCGCGCTTGCAGACAACAGGTGTTTCGATGACCGCCGCCCACACGGCCGCCCGCACGGCCACCCTCTACCGCATGGTGATGGACAAGCACGTCTGTCCCTATGGCCTGAAGGCGCGGACCCTCTTGAAGAGCCGCGGCTTTGCGGTCGACGACCACTGGCTGCGGACGCGCGAGGAGACCGACGCGTTCAAGGCCGAGCACGGGGTGAAGACCACGCCGCAGACCTTCATCGGCGGCCAGCGGATCGGCGGCTACGACGACCTGCGCCGGCACTTCGGCTTGAAGGTGAAGGATCCCGAGGCCACCAGCTACACGCCGGTGCTGGCGGTGTTCGCGGTGACGGCGCTGATGGCGGCGGCGCTGAGCCAGGCGGCGCTGGGCTCGCCGCTGACGATGCGCGCGGGCGAGTGGTTCATCGGCCTGACGATGATGGCGCTGGCCATGCTGAAGCTGCAGGACCTGCAGACCTTCTCGACCATGTTCCTGAACTACGACCTGCTGGCGCGGCGCTGGATTCCTTATTCGCGGATCTATCCGTTCGCCGAGCTGGGCGCGGGGACGCTGATGGTGGCCGGGGCGCTGAACTGGCTGTCCATCCCCGTGGCGCTGTTCATCGGGACGATCGGCGCGGTCTCGGTGTTCAAGGCCGTCTGGATCGACAAGCGCGAGATCAAGTGCGCCTGCGTGGGCGGCGGCAGCAAGGTGCCGCTGGGCTTCGTGTCGCTGACCGAGAACCTAGCGATGATCGCCATGGCGGCCTGGATGCTGGCGCGGCCGCACGGCTGGGCGTAGTTGCCCGACCTTGGGGAAGGCCGCTAACGGTCGCCCGACATCGATCTGGAGCTTCGCCTTGGCCGACCTCTTCGCCCCCATGCCGATGGCCCACGGGCCGGCGCTGAAGAACCGCTTCATGCTGGCGCCGCTGACCAACCTGCAGAGCCATCCCGACGGGGTGCTGTCGGACGACGAGTTCAAGTGGCTGACCAAGCGGGCCGAGGGCGGCTTCGGCCTGACCATGACCTGCGCGGCGCACGTGCAGGCGGTGGGCCAGGGCTTCCCCGGCCAGCTGGGCGTGTTCGGCGACCAGCACCTGGCGGGCCTGACGCGGCTGGCGGCGGCGATCAGGAAGGCGGGCAGCGTGGCGGCGCTGCAGATGCACCACGCGGGCAACCGCTCGCCGGCCGACCTGGTGGGCCAGCCGGTCTGCCCGTCGGACGACCCCGAGACCGGCGCGCGCGGGCTGAGCCTGGGCGAGGTGGAGCAATTGGTGGAGGACTTCGTGGCCGCCGCCGTCCGCTCGGAGCAAGCCGGGTTCGACGGCGTCGAGATCCACGGCGCCCACGGCTACATCCTGGCCCAGTTCCTCTCGCCGGAGATCAACAAGCGCGACGACCGCTACGGCGGCTCGGTGGAGAACCGGGCGCGGATCATCTTCGAGATCATCGACGGCGTGCGCGCGCGGACGAACAAGGACTTCCAGTTGGGCCTGCGCCTGTCGCCCGAACGGTTCGGCCTGAAGCTGGGCGAGATCGTCCAGGTGGCCCAGTCGATCCTGGCCGACGGGCGGATCGACTACCTCGACATGTCGCTGTGGGACGTCTTCAAGGAGCCGACCGAGGAGGCGTTCAAGGGCAAGAGCCTGATGAGCTACTTCACGGAGCTGGAGCGCGGCGACGTGCGGCTGGGCGTGGCGGGCAAGGTGACTTCGCCGGCGATCGCCTCGAAGATGCTGGACGACGGGGCCGACTACGTCCTGATCGGGCGGGCGGCCATCCTGCACCACGACTTCCCGCAGCGGGCGCGCGACCCGGACTTCACGCCAGTGGCGCTACCGGTCACCGCCGAATATCTGGCCCAGGAGGGCCTGGGACCTGCGTTCGTGAAGTACATGTCCACTTGGCCGGGCTTCGTCCAGGCCGCGTGAGGCGTGGCGCGCCTGGCGGGCGTTCCAGACCGTCAGCATGAGGACGATGGCGGCATAGGCGCCGAACGCGGCCAGCAGGACGTCTGCGTGGATGTCGATCGGCGCCATGTCACAACCCTTACTACTCGAGCCCAGGGTCGCGCTTTTGGGCGGCGCGCGAAATTCCGTACGGCTACCTCCGTAGAACTACCTAGGCCGTAGGGGCGCGGACGTGCGCCAAGGCCGCCGGGCGCGGGCCGCCGGTGGCCCAGTCCAGCAGCTCGACGGGATGGACGATCGGCGCGTCGAGGACGGGGGCGAGCTGGGTCATGCAGCCCACGTTGCCGGCGGCCACGGCCACCGCGCCGGTGGCGTTGACGTTGGCGGCCTTGCGGTCGCGCAGGCGCGTGGCGAGCTCAGGCTGCAGGATATTGTAGACCCCGGCCGAGCCGCAGCAGAGGTGGCCCTCGGCGACGGGCCGCACGTCGAAGCCCGCCTGGGCCAGGAGGCGCGGCGGGACGGTCTTGATCTGCTGGCCGTGCTGCAGCGAGCAGGCGGCGTGGTAGGCCACGCTGAGCGCCGGCGCCTTCACCGGCGGCGGCAGGCCCACCTCGGCGATGAACTCCAGCAGGTCGCGGGCGGGGACCTGTTCGCCGACCAGCCGGCCATAGGCCTTGAGCATGGTCCCGCAGCCGGCGGCGGTGGTCACGATGGCGTCGACCTTGCCCGCCCGCGCCCAGGCCGCGAGGTTGGCGCGCGCCATGGCCTTGGCCTCGTCGCCGCGGCCCAGGTGTTCGGAGAGCGCGCCGCAGCAGCCCTCCCCTTCGGCCAGCACGACCTCGTAGCCCGCGCGGGTCAGCAGGCGGACGGCCGACGCGCGGACCTGGGGCGTCACCTCCGGCTCGACGCAGCCCTGCAGCAGCACGACCCGACCCTTCACCGGGCCGCGCGGCCGGAGCGACGGCCCGCCGCGCGCCGCCGCGACACTGCCGAGGCCGTCGGCCTCGCGCACCGGTCGGGGCAGGAGGTCGAGCATCGCGGCCAGCGGCCTCAGGCCGATCCGAGCCAGGGTGGGCCCGAGCGGGCGCGCCAGGCGGCCGAGGCGCATGGCCCAGCGCAGGCGCCGGGGCTGGGTCAGCACCCTGGCGAGGACCGTCCGCAGGATCCGCTCGGGCCAGGGGCGGACGTGGTGGGTCTCGATGTGGGCGCGGGCGTGGTCGATGAGCTGGGCGTAGTCGACGCCGGACGGGCAGGTGGTGGTGCAGGCCAGGCACGAGAGGCAGCGGTCGACGTGGGTGACGGTGGCCGGCGCGGGCGGTCCGCCCGTCTCCAACATCTCGCGGATCAGTTCGATGCGGCCGCGCGGGCTGTCGCGCTCGTCGCCCAGCAGGACGTAGGTGGGGCAGGTGGCGGTGCAGAAGCCGCAGTGGACGCACTTGCGGATCGCCCCGGCGCTGGCGGCGATCTCGGGATCGGCGAGCTGCTGCGGCGTGAAGGCCGTCCTCATCCCGCGCCCTCCAGGCGACCGGGGTTCAGCACGCCCAGCGGATCGAAGGCGGCCTTCACCCGGTCGTGCAGCGCGCCCAGGGCGCCGGCGCGTGCGGCGAAGGCCGGCGCGCCGCGCAGGCAGAGCGCGTGGCCGCCGAGGCCCGCCGTCACCGCCCGCACCTTCTCCGGCGGTTCCTCGGTGAGCAGCCAGGCAAGACCGCCGGCCCAGTCGTAGAGCGCGTCGCCCGGCAGGCCGTGGGGTCCGCGCCAACCCGTCGCGGGCGGCAGCGACAGCCGCCACAGAGGGCGCGGGTCTCCCGCAAAAGCCTCGACCTCCCGGACCTGGCTCCAGAACTGGCGGCTGTGCTCGCCGTCCAGGGCGTCGATGCGGCCATAGCCCCTGAGCGCCGCAAGCAGGCCGTCGACGCGAGCCGCGACCGAGGCCTCGAAGCCCTCGAGTCGCAGGGCCGTGGTCGGCATCTCGGCCTTCAGCGGCCGGGCGCGGGCGGCGAACGTGGGCAGATGGGCGGCGGCCGAGACCTCCCACGGGCCGTTCATGGCGATGGTCATGGCCTCCGCGGCGCGCACGTCGGGCAGGCCGAAGAGCAGGAGCGTGGTCTCGGCGCGCGGCGCGGGCAGCACCTTGACCGTGACCTCGGTGAGGATGGCCAGCGTGCCCCACGAGCCGGCCATCAGCTTCATCAGGTCGTAGCCGGTGACGTTCTTCACGACCTTGCCGCCGGCCTTGAAGATCTCGCCCCGGCCCGAGACGGCCTCGAAGCCCAGGAAGTGGTCGCGCGCGGCGCCGGCGCGGATGCGGCGCGGGCCCGAGAGGTTGGCGGCCAGCACGCCGCCCAGGGTCGGCTCGCCGCGCGAGCCGACCAGCCGCGTCCAGCGCGGCGGCTCGAAGGCCAGCATCTGGCCGCGGGCGGCGACCAGCTTCTCCACGTCGACCATGCGCACGCCGGGCTGGACGGTCAGGACCAGTTCCTCGGGCGCGTAGTCGACGATGCGGTCCAGCCGCTGGGTCGAGAGCACCAGGTCGACGGGGTCCATCTCGCCCACGCCACGCTTCGTGCCGCCGCCGACCACCTCGATGTGGCGCGCCGCGGCGCCGGCCTCGGCGACGAGGACCTGGACCTCCTCCGGGGTCGTGGGCTTCAGCACGCGGACGGCGGTGTCGATCATCAGAACCGCGGCAGCTCGGGGAAGGCGACCTTGCCCTTGTGGACGTGCACCCGGCCCAACTCGGCGCAGCGGTGCAGGGTCGGGAACACCTTGCCGGGATTGAGCAGCAGGCTGGGATCGAAGGCGCACTTCACCCGCTGCTGGCAGGCGAGGTCGGTCTCGTCGAACATCTCGCCCATCAGATCCCGCTTCTCGACGCCGACGCCGTGCTCGCCGGTGAGCACGCCGCCCACGGCCACGCAGAGCTTGAGGATGTCGGCGCCGAACGCCTCGGCCTTCTCCAGGTCGCCGGGGATGTCGGCGTCGTAGAGGATCAGCGGGTGCAGGTTGCCGTCGCCGGCGTGGAAGACGTTGGCGACGCCCAGGCCGTACTCGGCCGAGAGCTCGGTGATGCGGCCGAGCACCTGCGGCAACGCCCGGCGCGGGATGGTGCCGTCCATGCAGAAGTAGTCGGGCGCGATGCGGCCCACGGCCGGGAAGGCCGCCTTTCGCCCGGCCCAGAAGGCCAGCCGCTCGGACTCGTTCTCGGAGGTCTTCACGAAGTCGGCGCCGCGCTCGGCCGCCAGCATGCGCACGTGGCCGACCAGTTCGACGCATTCGGCGGCCGGCCCGTCCAGCTCGACGATCAGCAGGGCGGCGGCGTCCACGGGATAGCCCGCGCCCACGAAGGCCTCGGCGGCGCGGATCGCCGGGTTGTCCATCATCTCCAGGCCGGCGGGGATCACGCCGGCGGCGATGATGTCGCCCACCGTGGCGGCCGCGCCCTCGACGGTGGGGAAGCCCAGCAGCAGGGCCTTGGCGGTCTCGGGCCGCGGCAGGACGCGGACCGTGACCTCGGTCACCACGCCCAGCAGGCCCTCGGAGCCGGTGACCAGGCCCAGCAGGTCGTAGCCCTCGGCGTCCATGGCCTTGCCGCCCAGGCGGACGACCTCGCCGGTCATCAGGACCAGCTCGCAGCCCAAGAGGTTGTTGGTGGTGAGGCCGTACTTCAGGCAGTGCACGCCGCCCGAGTTCTCGGCCACGTTGCCGCCGATGGTGCAGGCGATCTGACTGGACGGGTCGGGGGCGTAGTAGAAGCCCTGGGCTTCGACGGCGCCGGTGACGCCCAGGTTGGTGACGCCCGGCTGCACGACGGCGCAGCGGTTGGCGTAGTCCACCTCCAGCACGCGGTTGAACTTCGACAGGCCCAGGACCACTCCGTCGGCCAGCGGCAGCGCGCCGCCCGAGAGCGAGGTGCCGGCGCCGCGCGGGACCACCTTCACCCCGTTGGCGTGGCACCAGGCCAGGATCTCGGAGACCTGGCGGGTGGTCTCTGGCAGGACGACGGCGATCGGCGTCTGGCGGTAGGCGGAGAGGCCGTCGCTCTCGAAGGGGACGAGGCCAGCGGCCTCGGAGACCACGCCCTCGCCCGGCACGATCTTCTGCAACGCCCGCACGATCTCACCCTTGCGGGCGACGAGGCTCGGATCGGGCGCGGGCATGCGCATGCCCCATGCCTACGCGGAGACTCAGGTGCGCTCCAGCGGGATGTGCAGGATCAGTGTACGGCGAAGCCCGCGTCGGCGCAGGGACGCCGCATCGGGTCGGCGGCGGTGCGCGGGGCGCGGAGCGAGGCCGGCGGCGCATCGGCCAGCGGGATTTCGGTGAAGAAGGGCATGAACCGCACGTCCACGGGCCCTTCGCAGGCGCGCCCGAACACCCGCTGCATGCCCTTGCGCGCATCGTCGAGGAACCAGTTGAACCTCGCCCGATGCGGGAGGCGCGGGTCCAGCTCCAGCGGCTGCTGGATGTCGTCCCAGTGCACGGGGATCACCAGGGGCGCGTCGGTCGCCCGGACGACGGCGCTCCAGTAGGCGTCGATATCGGGATCGCTCGCCCCGCCCATGTTGCCGACGCCCAGGAAGATCACGTCGGGACGAACGCTGTCGGGGAGCGCCCGGAACGGCGCGTGGGCGCTGGGATAGAGCAGGATCTGCAGGTCGCCGTGCTGGACGACGTAGCTGTAGTTCGGACCGCGCTGGTAGGCTAAGAGCGACGCCCTGCGCGGCACGGGTTTGTCCACGTCGTCGGTGGCGAGCGAACTCTCCGAGTGCGGGGTCTGGATCGCCCAGACCTTGAAGTCGCCGAAGCTGCGGACGGCGGCCGGCGACAGCGGCGGCGCCTCGAATTTCCAGGGCTCGGGCCCGGGGCCCGACCGGCCGCGGAGAACATTGTGCACGGACGGCGAGCCCATCACCACGATCGGCATGGCCTGCCCGCGACCCGCGAGGGTGACGACGTCGGCGGTGTCGAGCGCGTGGTCGTGGTGGGCGTGGGCGACCAGCACGGCGCGGAGCCGCGGGCCGATGCCGTTGCGGACCATGGCGCGCTTGATCACCCTCTGGTCCGGCTGGATGAACGTCGCGGTCAGCAGGCCCTTGAGCAGGGTCGGGCGCGAGAAGAAGCCGTCCAGCAGGATCTGGTCCTTGCCGTCGTCGAGCAGCACCGTGCTCACGCCGATGAAGCGGGCGCGGACCTGGCCCGGCGGGATCGGCTCGCGATTGTCGAGGACCAGCGGCGCGTAGTCGTCGATCTGGAGCTGCTTGGCGCCCGCCGCCGCTGGCAGCGCCGACCCGGCCAGCAGCGCAAGCGCCGCCATCCATCCGGCCCGTCTGCGCGCCCGTGCACGTGCGAAGATCGACATCGGCGTTCCCCAACCCCGGCGGAACGCTAGCAGCCTCTCCGTGGGACGCAACGCGTGGGGGCGCCCGCGGCCTACCGCCCTTCGAACTTCGGCGTGCGCTTCTCGTTGAAGCTGGCCACGCCCTCGCGGCGGTCCTGCGTCGTGAAGAGGTGGTTGTAGACCGTGAGCTCCAGGTCCATGGCGCGGGCCAGGTCCAGGTCCTGGCCGCCGTGGACCACCCGCTTGGCGCCGCGCACCGACAGCGGCGCCTTGCTGGCGATGACGCCGGCGACGCCCAGGACGGTCTCCATCAGCCTGTCGGCCGGGACCACGCCGCTCACCAAGCCCCAGGCCAGCGCCTGGTCGGCAGTGAAGGGCGCGGCGGTGGTGAGGAGCTCGATGGCGCGGCGCGGGCCGACAGCGCGGGTCAGGAGCTGGGTGCCGCCCAGGCCCGGCAGGATGCCCAGGCCCGCTTCCGGCAGGCCGAAGCGCGCGCCCTCGGCGGCGTAGGCGAAGTCGGCCGCGAGCGTCATCTCGCAGCCGCCGCCCATGGCCGCGCCCTGGACCGCGGCGATCACCGGGACCGGACAGGCGAGCTGGGCGCGGATCATCGCCTCGAACAGGCGATGCTGGTCGGCCCAGGCCTCGTCGGTCATGCCGTTGCGTTCCTTGAGGTCGGCGCCGGCCTGGAAGTGCTTGCCCTCGCCCCGCAGGATCACGCAGCGCAGCGCCTCGTCGGCGCGCAGCTTCGACCACACGTCCAAGAGCTCGCGGCCCATCTGGGTGGAGAGCGCATTGGCCGCCTCGGGCCGGTTGAACGCCAAGACCGTCACCCCGGGCGCGGCCTCGTCCACCTTGATCGTCTCGTAGGTCATGAGCCGATGTCCTGAGCGCTTCCGGCTTCGCCGTAAAGCCCGACATTGGCGCCCAGGCGATCCAGCAGGTCGCGCAGCGCGGCCAGCTCGGCGGCGCCGAGCCCCTGGCGCAGCCGCGCGTCGTGGGCCATGGCGGCCGAGCGCAGCTGGTGGAACATCGCCTCGCCCGCGGCGGTAAGGGCCACCTCGTGCGCGCGGCGGTTGCCCTCGACGCGGGTGCGGGTGACCAGGCCCTGGGCCTCCAGGCCGTTGAGGTGGTGGGTCAGCGTCGGCCCCTGCACCCCGACCGCACCGGCCAGCTCGCCCTGCGGTGTCACCCCCCGCTGGCGCAGGGCCATCAGGATCAGCCACATCGGGCCCGAGCCGCCGGCCGCCTCCAGGGCGTCGTCGAACGCGCGGCCGGCCGCCTTCGCGACCCGCGACACCACCACGCCAATGGGAACTTCGGTCGGCTTCATGGTTTCATTGATAGACGTCGAATGATTCGACGTCTATTGGTTCAATGTCGATCACGACATCCAAAGGAGCCTGACATGACCCCCCGATCAAGCGCTCAAGACCTGTTCTCCGCCTGGGCCGCCGCCGAGGGCGCGAACGCGCCGGAGCGGCTGGACCCCATCCTGGCCGACGACTTCAAGGGCGTGGGCCCGTTGGGCTTCGTCCTGCCCAAGGCCGCGTGGATGAAGCGCTATGCCGACGGCCTGACCAACGAGGCCTTCGCCATCGAGGACCTGGACGTGCGCCAGACCGGCGACCTGGCCATCGGCATCGGCGTACAGGCGCAGGCCGGCACGGTGCAGGGCCGCCGCATCGACGGCCGCTTCCGTGCGACCCTGGTGGCGCAGCGGCGCGACGACGCCTGGCGGCTGGTCGGCGTGCACCTGAGCCCGCTCCGGGAAGCCGCCTAGAAGCTCTTCGGCTGGCCCAGCACGTGGGTGGCCACGTGGCTGAGGATCAGGTTCGTGGAGATCGGCGCCACCTGGTAGAGCCGCGTCTCGCGGAACTTCCGCTCGATGTCGTACTCCTCGGCGAAGCCGAAGCCGCCATGGGTCTGCAGGCACATGTCGGCGGCGAACCACGAAGCCTCCGAGGCGACCAGCTTGGCCATGTTGGCCTCGGTCCCGCAGGGCTGGCCGGCCTCGAACAGCTCGGCCGCCTTGTCGACCATCAGGCCGGCGCTGGTCGCCTGGACATAGGCGCGGGCCAGGGGGAACTGCACCCCCTGGTTCTCGCCGATCGGCCGGCCGAAGACGACGCGATCCTTGGCGTACTGGCTGGCGCGATCGATGAAGAAACGGGCGTCGCCGATGCACTCCGACGCGATCAGGATCCGCTCGGCGTTCATGCCGTCCAGGATGTACTTGAAGCCCTTGCCCTCCTCGCCGATCAGGTTCTCTGCCGGGACCTCCAGGTCCTCGAAGAAGAGCTCGGTGGTCGCGTGGTTCAGCATGGTGCGGACCGGCCGGATGGTCAGGCCCCTGCCCACCGCCTCGCGCATGTCGACCAGCAGCACGCTCATCCCGGCCGAGGTCCTGGCCTCGTCGCGCGGGCTGGTGCGGCAGAGCAGGACCATCAGGTCGGAGTGCTCGGCCCGGCTGATCCAGATCTTTCGGCCGTTCACGACGTACCTGTCGCCCACCTTCTTCGCGAAGGTCGAGATGCGCGTGGTGTCGGTGCCCGCGTCGGGCTCGGTGACGCCGAACGCCTGCAGGCGCAGCTCGCCGGTGGCGACCTTGGGCAGGTAGGCTTCCTTCTGCGCCGGCGTCCCGTGCCGCAGGACGGTGCCCATGGTGTACATCTGGGCGTGGCAGGCGGCGCCGTTGCAGCCGCTGCGGTGGATCTCCTCCAGCACGGCCACGGCCGCGGCCAGCCCCAGGCCCGAGCCGCCGTACTCCTCGGGGATCAGCACCGACAGGAAGCCGGCCTCGGTCAGCGCGTGGACGAACGCGGTCGGATAGGCCCGCTCGCGGTCCAGCTCGCGCCAATAGGCGCCGGGGAAGCGCGCGCACAGCTTGCGCACGGCCTCGCGGATCTCAGGGAAGGTTTCGCTCGTCACGCCCGGCTGTGTGCCACGGGAACGCTGCGTGAGCCTAGGTCGCAAAAGGACCGCGTCTGCGGCGCGCGCCGGTCGGATGAGGCGCCGGGGCGAGTTCCGCCGGCCACCCTCCGACGAGCGGCAAGATTGATCCGATATGATCTTTTGTGATCTAAATTGATCGATTGATTGCGGCGGCGCGTGTGCGCACGATAGGACGTCACGCTCTCAATGAAGGCGCGGGCGCGGAGGAGGCGGCGATGGCGAGCCTGAGCTATGTGCACGGAGCTGGCGGGGCGCCGCTGATCGGCAAGACGATCGGAGCCCTGTTCGATGAGACCTGCGCGGCGCACCCCGACGCGTTGGCCCTGATCTCGCGCCACCAGGACATCCGCTGGACCTATGGCGAGCTGAAGACCCGCGTGGACGCGTTCGCGGCCGGCCTGCTGGCGCTGGGCCTGAACCCGGGCGACCGGGTCGGGATCTGGGCGCCGAACTGCGCCGAGTGGGCGATCACCCAGTTCGCCACCGCCAAGGCCGGGCTGATCCTCGTGAACATCAATCCGGCCTATCGCCTCTCCGAGGCCGAGTACGCGCTGAACAAGGTGGGTTGCCGTGCGCTGGTGACGGCCGTCCGCCACAAGACCAGCGAGTACCTGGCGATGGTCCGCGAGCTGCGCGATGGGGGCCGCCTGCCCGCGCTGGAGACCGTGATCACCATCGGCGACGACCCGCACCGCGGCTGCCTGAGCTTCCCCCATGTTTCGAACACCGCCGACCGGGCCGACCGGGCGCGTCTGGAGGCGATCGGGCCGGCCCTGCAGTTCGACGACCCGATCAACATCCAGTTCACCAGCGGCACCACCGGCTTCCCGAAGGGCGCCACGCTCAGCCACCACAACATCCTCAACAACGGCTTCTTCACCGGCGAGGCGATGCGGCTCACCCCCGGCGACCCAGTGTGCATCCCGGTGCCGCTCTACCACTGCTTCGGCATGGTCATCGGCAACCTGGGCTGCCTCACCCACGCGGCGACGATGGTCTATCCGTCAGAGGGGTTCGAGCCCGCCGCCGCCCTGACCGCCGTGGCCGAGGAGCGCTGCGTCGCCCTGTTCGGCGTGCCCACCATGTTCATCGCCATGCTGGGCCTGCCCGAGTTCCGGACGTTCGACCTGAAGAGCCTGCGCACCGGAGCCATGGGCGGTTCACCCTGCCCGATCGAGGTGATGAAGCAGGTGGTCGAGCGCATGCACATGACGCAGGTCACCAACGTCTACGGCATGACCGAGACCTCGCCGGTCAGCTGGCAGACCAGCGCCGACGACAGCCTGGAACGCCGCGTCTCCACCGTCGGCCGGGTGCATCCGCATCTGGAAGTGAAGGTCGTCGACGCCGAGGGCCGGGTCCTGCCGCGCGGCGAGCCCGGCGAGTTCTGCACCCGCGGCTATTCGGTGATGCTGGGCTACTGGGACGATCCCGAGCGGACGGCCGAGGCCATCGACACCAGCGGGTGGATGCACACCGGCGACCTCGGCGTCATCGACGCCGAGGGCTACGGCAACGTGGTTGGCCGGATCAAGGACATGGTGATCCGTGGCGGGGAGAACATCTATCCGCGCGAGATCGAGGAGTTCCTCTACCGCCACCCCGCCATCCAGGACGTCCAGGTGATCGGCGTGCCCGATCCCAAGTACGGCGAGGAGCTGTGCGCCTGGATCGTGACGAAGGCCGGTGAGCGGCTGGAGGCCGAGGCGGTGCGCGATTTCTGCCGCGGCCAGATCGCCCACTATAAGATTCCACGACACATCAAATTCGTGGAAGGCTTCCCCACCACCGTGACGGGGAAGGTGCAAAAGTTCGCCATGCGAGAGGCGATGATCGCAGAACTTGACCTCACGCTCGAAAAGACGGCCTAGGGCGTATCAACAATCACCGTCATCCCGGCCGTAGCGCAGCGGAGAGCCGGGCCCCAGAAGCTGGCGCACGGCGTCCCTGGGTTCCGGCTCGGCCTTGCAGGCCGTCAGGGATGACAACGAGAGTATTTGGATGAGGAAACTCAGCTCCGCGCTGGATACGAGCTCGGCCGCCTTCGCCGCCAACGCGCAGGTGAACCGCGGCCTGGTGGAGGAACTGCGCGAGCGGAGCGGCAAGGCCGCCCTCGGCGGGCCTGAGGGAAGCCGAGAGCGCCACGTGTCGCGCGGCAAGCTGCTGCCCCGCGACCGGGTCATGCGCCTGCTCGATCCCGGCGCGCCGTTCCTGGAGGTGGGCCAACTCACCGCCTTCGGCCTCTACGACGACGAGGCGCCGGCGGCCGGCGTGATCACCGGCATCGGCCGGGTGTCCGGCCGCGAGGTCATGATCGTGGCCAACGACGCCACGGTGAAGGGCGGCGCCTATTTCCCGCTGACGGTGAAGAAGCACCTGCGGGCGCAGGAGATCGCGATCCAGAACCGCCTGCCCTGCGTCTACCTGGTGGACTCGGGCGGCGCGAACCTGCCGCACCAGGCCGAGGTGTTTCCCGACCGCGAGCACTTCGGGCGCATCTTCTACAACCAGGCGCGGATGAGCGCCGAGGGCATCGCCCAGATCGCCTGCGTCATGGGCTCGTGCACGGCCGGCGGCGCCTATGTGCCCGCGATGTCGGACGAGACGGTGATCGTGCGGAACCAGGGGACGATCTTCCTGGGCGGCCCGCCGCTGGTGAAGGCCGCGACGGGCGAGATCATTTCGGCCGAGGAGCTGGGCGGGGCCGACACCCACGGCCGCCGCTCTGGCGTCGTGGACCATGTGGCCGAGAACGACGAGCACGCGCTGACCATCGTCCGCCGCATCGTGGCCAACCTGAACACGACCAAGACCCACGACCTCTACCTCGAGGAGCCCGAGCCGCCGGCCTTCGACCCCGAGGAATTGTACGGGGTCGTGCCGCAGGACGTCCGCGCGCCCTACGACGTGCGCGAGGTGATCGCGCGCATCGTCGACGGCTCGAAGTTCGACGAGTTCAAGGCGCTGTACGGGACCACGCTCGTCTGCGGCTTCGCGCGCATCTGGGGCTATCCGGTCGCCATCCTGGCCAACAACGGCGTGCTGTTCTCGGAGAGCGCGCTGAAGGGCGCCCACTTCATCGAGCTGGCGTGCAAACGGAAGATCCCGCTCGTGTTCCTGCAGAACATCTCGGGCTTCATGGTGGGCGGCCGCTACGAGGCCGGCGGCATCGCCAAGGACGGCGCGAAGCTGGTCACCGCCGTGGCGAGCGCCGAGGTCCCGAAGTTCACCGTCCTGATCGGCGGCTCGTTCGGCGCCGGCAACTACGGCATGTGCGGCCGGGCCTATTCGCCGCGCTTCCTGTGGACCTGGCCCAACAGCCGCATCAGCGTCATGGGCGGCGAGCAGGCGGCCAGCGTGCTGGCGACGGTCCACCGCGACGCCGACAAGTGGACGCCCGCCGAGGAGGAGGCCTTCAAGGCTCCGGTCCGCCAGCGCTACGAGGACGAGGGCAACCCCTATTTCGCCACGGCCCGCCTCTGGGACGACGGCATCATCGACCCAGCCCAGACGCGCGACGTCCTGGGCCTCTCCATCTCCGCCTCGCTGAACGCGCCGGTCCCCGAGACCCGCTTCGGCGTGTTCCGGATGTAAGCGGAATGGCCATGTTCAAATCCGTCCTGGTCGCCAATCGCGGCGAAATCGCCCGCCGGGTGTTCGCCACCGCCCGGGGCATGGGCATCGAGACCGTGGCCGTCTTCTCCGAGGCCGATCGCGACGCGAGCCATGTGCGCGACGCCGACAAGGCGGTGCTGATCGGACCCGCCGCGGCGCGCGACAGCTACCTGAAGGGGGACCGCGTGATCGCCGCCGCCAAGGCCGCGGGCGCCGAGGCGATCCATCCGGGCTATGGCTTCCTGTCGGAGAACGCCGAGTTCGCGGAGGCCGTCACGGCCGCGGGCCTGATCTGGATCGGCCCGCCGCAGTCGGCGATCCGCGCCATGGGGCTGAAGGACGCCGCCAAGAGCCTGATGGCCAACGCCGGCGTGCCGGTGACGCCCGGCTACCTGGGCGAGGACCAGTCGGCGAAGCGCCTCAAGAAGGAGGCCGAGGCCATCGGCTTTCCGGTGCTGATCAAGGCGGTGGCCGGGGGCGGCGGCAAGGGCATGCGGCTGGTCGAGAGCGCCGAGGCGTTCGACGCGGCCCTGGCCTCGTGCCAGCGCGAGGCGGCCGCCAGCTTCGGCGACGACCGGGTGCTGCTCGAGACCTATGTCACCCGGCCGCGCCACATCGAGGTGCAGGTGTTCGGCGACAGCCACGGCAACGTGGTCCACCTGTTCGAGCGCGACTGCTCTCTGCAGCGCCGCCACCAGAAGGTGATCGAGGAGGCGCCCGCGCCGGGCATGAGCGATCAGGCCCGTACGGCGGTGACCGAGGCGGCGGTCCGCGCGGCCAAGGCCGTGGGCTATGTCGGCGCCGGCACCGTGGAGTTCATCGCCGACGCCAGCGCCGGCCTGCGCGGCGACCGCATCTGGTTCATGGAGATGAACACCCGCCTGCAGGTGGAGCATCCCGTCACCGAGATGGTCACCGGCCTGGACCTTGTGGAGTGGCAGTTCCGCGTGGCGGCCGGCGAGCCGCTGCCGCTGCGGCAGGAGCAGATCGAACTGAACGGCCACGCGGTCGAGGCGCGACTCTACGCCGAGAACCCGTCCACGGGCTTCCTGCCCTCGATCGGCAAGCTGGAGAGCTTCAGCCTGCCCACCAGCGTGCGGGTGGACACGGGCGTCGACGAGGGCGACGCCATCACGCCCTTCTACGACCCGATGATCGCCAAGCTGATCGCCCATGCCGAGACCCGCGACGAGGCGATCGCGCAGCTGGCCGAGGCGTGCGGCGAGGTCGAGGTGTTCCCGGTGAGGACCAACGCGGCCTTCCTGGTCCGCTGCCTGGAGACGCCGGACTTCATCGTGGGCAGCGTCGACACGGGCCTGATCGGGCGCGAGCTGGATGCGCTGACGGCGCCGGCCGAGCCGTCGCCCGAGGCCACGGCCACCGCCGGCTGGGCGTTCCGCGAGGCGGTCGAAGGGCGCGCCGGCGAGAGCACGCCGTGGGTGCGCCTGAAGGGCTTCCGGCTGAACGCGCCGGCGGTCGAGACCACGCGGTTGTTCTATGGCGACCGGGCTGTCGAGGCCGAGATGCCGGCCGAGCCCACGCGCTTCATCCACGTGGAGAGCGAGGAGGCCGTGGTGGTCTTCGAGGGCGGCGAGGCCTTCGTGTTCCGCGACCACCCGCCGGCGGCCGACGGCGCGGGCGGCGGCGGGGGCGACGGCTCCATCCGCGCGCCCATGCCCGGCAAGGTGACCCAGCTCTCGGTGAAGGCCGGCGACAAGGTAACCAAGGGCCAGCCCCTGCTGACCCTGGAGGCCATGAAGATGGAGCACGCCCTCAGCGCACCGTTCGACGGCGTCGTCGAGGAGCTCTCCGCCGAACTGGGCGCCCAGGTGAGCGAAGGCGCCGTCCTGGCCAAGCTGGCGGCGGCCTAGCTTCCGGCTCAGTGCGCGCCGCGGGCGCTGTCTTCTTGGGACCACGGATTTCAGCGATTTGCACGGACAGCGCCGCGCCAATCCGTGGCCATCCGTGAAATCAGCGGTTCCTTGGCAGCGACGGTGACGCACCATCGGGGGCTGAAGGGCTCGCGCCTCGTTCGACACCGCGTTTTCCCTTGAGGGGCGAACGGTCCTGCGCGGGGGTTGCAAATGGCCCTAAGCTTCGCCGCGGGGATATTCGGAGGGGCGGAATGTATCTGGATCGGCGCGCATTCCTGGCGGGCCTCGCGGCCACGAGCGCCCTGCCCGCCGTCGCGCGAGCGCAGGACGACTGGATCGCCCCGCCGCCGGACCGCGAGCTGCGCGTGCCCGTACGCGGCGGCCTGATCTATGTGCGGGTGAACGGCGACCTGAAGGGGCCGCGCGCGCCGGTGATCTGCGCCCACGGCGGGCCGGGCGGCACACATTCCTACTACCTGCCTTCGGTGCGGATGGCCGACGAACGGGCGGTGATCCTCTACGACCAGCTCGACAGCGGCCTGTCGGACCGGCCCAACGATCCCGCCAACTGGACGGTGGAGCGCTTCGTCTCTGAGGTGGACGCGATCCGCGCGGCGCTGGACCTGCCCCGGCTGCACTTCGTGGGCCATTCGTGGGGTTCGACCATCGCGCTGGAGTACGCCGCCCGCCAGCCCGGCGGCCTGAAGAGCGTGACCCTGGGCAGCCCGCTGATCTCCACCAGGAGCTGGACGAAGAGCACCCTGGCCCAGCTCGGCAAGCTGCCGCCCGACGTGGTCAAGACCATCGACACGCTGGAGGCGGCCGGCCAGACCGCGGACCCGGCCTACGAGAAAGCCATGGCCGTCTTCTACCGCCAGTACGCGGCGCGGCGCTCGGCCCCGGCCTATCTGCGCGACTATGTGCAGGCCAAGGGCCTGTCCACGAACGTCAAGCTGTACGAGGGCATGTGGGGGCCGGGCGAGATCCGCGCGACCGGCAGCCTGAAGACCTACGACGGCGAACCGCTGCTGCCCCGCGTGAAGGTCCCGGCGCTGGTGATCACCGGCGAGTACGACGAGATGACAGCTGACGTGCTGAAGCCGCTGGTGGCGAAGATGCCGGACGCGAAGCTGGTGGTCGTGCCCGGCGCCGGCCACGCCATGCCCGCCACCCACGCCGAGCCCTACCTGGCCGCCGTGCGGGCGCACCTGCTGCGGAACGACGGCTAAGGCCGACACCGCGGGCTAAGGGCTGGGAAATTGCGCTACCCGTTCCGCAGCAGCGCCATGGTCCCCTGGCCGCCGTCGGCGCAGATGGAGACCACCGCCCAGGTCCCGGCCGGCATGGCGGCCAGCTCCTTCACGGCCTGGGACAGGATGCGTGCGCCCGTGGCGCCGAAGGGGTGGCCCAGCGCGGTCGAGCCGCCGTTGGGATTCATGCGCTCGACGGGGAAGCGGCCGAAGGTGTTCTCGACGCCGGCCTTGTCGCGCAGGAAGGCGTCGTCCTGCAGCGCCTTGATGTGGGTGGCGACCTGGGCGGCGAAGGCCTCGTGGATCTCCCAGAGGCCGACGTCCTCATAGCGCAGCCCGTGGCGCGCCAGCAGTTTGGGGATGCCATAGGCCGGCGACATCAGCAGGTACTCGTGATGCAGGTCGATGGCGTTGATCTCGTAGTCCACCAGGCGCACGCGCGGCGTGGCGGCGGGCAGACGGTCGAGCCCTTTCGCCGTCGCGACCCAAAGGCCGGCCGCGCCGTCGGTGAGCGGGCTGGAGTTGCCGGCGGTCAGCGTGCCCTGGCCGCTCGTGCGGTCGAAGGACGGCTTCAGCTTGCTGAGCTTCTCCAGGCTGGTGTCGGCGCGAACCGTGGTGTCGTGGCCGGCCTCGGCCATGCGGATCACCAGGTCGTCGAAGAAGCCGGCCTTCCAGGCGGCGGCCGCGTTCTGATGGCTGGCGAGCGCGATCCGGTCCTGTTCCTCGCGACTGATCGCCCAGCCCTTCGCCATCTCCTCGGTGTGCTCGCCCATGCTCTTGCCGGTGACCCGGTTCTGGATCTTGGGCACGTGCAGGCGCACGTCGGCGAGGCGGGTGTGGCTGATGGCCGTCAGCCGGTCGCCGAAGCTCCGGGCCTCCATGACCTTGCGCAGGTCGTCGGAGAGGTTCTGGGTCAGGCCGATCTGCACCCGGCTCATGCTCTCGACGCCGCCCACCAGGGCGAGGTCGCGGCCGCGACCGTCCAGCATCCCGGCCGCCTGGAACGCGCCGGCCATGCTGGTGGAACAGGCCATGACGGTGGAGAAGGCCGGGATCGAGGCGTCGGCCCCGGCGTCCAGCAGGGCCTCGCGGGCGATGTTGCTCCAGGCCAGGTTCGGGATCACCGCGCCCCAGACGGCGAGGTCCGGCTTGGCGCCTTCGCCCAGCATGGCCTTGATCACCGGGACCGACAGTTCGAGCGCGTCCTTGCCGGCGAGCACGCCGCCGGCCCGGGCGAAGGGCGTCCGCTTGCCCGCGGCCAGCCAGATGCCGTCGGGGGTTGGGGATTTCGCCGCGGCGCGCGCCATGGAAGCCTCCGTTGTTGAGACCGCACAGATGGCCCTTCGCCGCCGTGACCGCCAGCCAGACGAAGGTATGGCCCGGCGCCCCCTTCACGATCGTCATCGCCCGGCTTGTCCGGGAGACCCAGGATCGCAGGAGCTGGTGATATCGCGCGGCGGAAGCGCCGCGTGAGCCGGCGAACGCGGAGATCATGGGTGGCCCGGACAAGCCGGGCCATGACCAGCCTCTCTTGGAGAGCTACGCCACCACGCCCCTGTCGTGGAGTCTGGCGATCTCGCCGCTCGACAGCCCCAGGACCTCGGCCAGGACCTCGTCGGTATGCTGGCCGAGCTTCGGGGCCGGCGCGACGGGGCGGCGCTGGTCTTGCGGGATGGTGCCCATGGCGCCGGGGGCCGGATAGGTCAGGCCGCTGGGGTGGGCGACGGCCTCGAACAGCGGGTTGTCCTTGAAGAGGCGCGGGTCCTCCAGCGCCGCCTCCAGGGTCTGGTAGCTGCCCCAGGTGACGCCGCCGGCGTCGAAGGCCGGGGTGAGTTCGGCGGCGGTCTTGGCCGCGAAGGCGCGCTCGAACAGCGGATAAAGCCGGGCGCGATGGGCGAAGCGCAGGCCCTCGTCCTTGGCGAACGAGACGCCCAACTCGGCCTCCAGGGCGGCGGCCTCGGCGCCTATGCCCAGGGCCTCGAGCGCCTTGCTCCATTGCTTGGGCGTGATCGCCAGCAGCATCAGTTTCTGGCCGTCCTTCGTCGTGAAGTCGCGGCCGAAGGCGCCGAAGACGTCGTTGCCCATCCGCTCGCGCTGGCGGCCGGCGAACAGGGTCTCCGCGGCGAAGCCCAGGTTGGCCATGGTGGCCGCGCCGATGTCGCTGAGCGGCGCGCGGATCTCGCGCCCGCCCTGGCCGCGCATCCGCGCCAGCAGCGCCGAGACCATGGCGAAGGCGCAGTAGGCGCCGGTGAGCAGGTCCCAGGCGGCCAGCACGTGGTTTACCGGCCGCTCGTCGCCGACCGGCCCGGTCATCAACGGCAGGCCCAGCGCCGAGTTGATCGTATAGTCCATGCCCTGGGACCCGTCGGCCCAGCCCATGACGCGCACGCAGATCAGGTCGTCCCGCAGCGCCTTCAGCTTGTCGTACGAGAGGAAGCCGTCGACCGGGAAATTGGTGACGAAGAGGCCGCCGTCGTCGCCGGGGGCGGCCGCAAGGCGCTGGGCGATCTCGCGGCCCTCGGGCGAGGCGAGGTCGATGGCGATCGACTTCTTGCCCTTGTTCAGCCCCTCCCAGTAGAGGCTCGACCCGTTGTCCGCGAGCGGCCAGCGGCGGAAGTCCGGGCCGCCGCCGATGGCGTCGAAGCGGATCACCTCGGCCCCCATCTGGGCCAGGTAGAGCCCGCAGGTCGGCGCCGCCACGAAGGCCGAGCCTTCCACCACGCGGAGGCCCTTCAGCAGGTCATACATGTCACCATCCTTTTCCCTCCTCCTCGTGGGGAGGGTCGACGCACCGAAGGCGCGCGGGGTGGGGAAACCCGGCTGCCGCTGCGGAGGTCAATGCTCTCGCCGTCCGTCCGCCGCTCCGCGGCGTCCACCCTCCCCATGATGGGGAGGGAAAAGCGCTACCCCGCCAGCTTGCCGACCTCCTCGACCTCCTCGGGCGTGAGGCGCCATTCGGCGGTGGCGGCGTTGGTCCGGATCTGCTCTGGGCTGGTGGCGCCGGCGATCACCGAACTGACGACCTCGTGGCCCAGCAGCCAGGCGAAGGCGAGCTCCAGGATGGTGTGGCCGCGTTCGTTGGCCCAGGCTTCCAGCGGCTCGACCTTGTCGAAGTTGGCGTCGCTCATGGCCGCCTCGCCGCGCGCGCCCCAGGCCTGGAGGCGGGTGCCCTCGGGCGGCGGGGTCCCGCGCTTGTACTTGCCGGAGAGCAGGCCCGAGGCCAGCGGGAAGAACGGCAGGAAGCCCAGGCCGAAGTGCTCGCAGGCCGGTAGCACCTCGCGCTCCACGTCGCGCTCCAGCAGCGAATAGAGGTTCTGGGCCGAGACGAAGCGGGACTGGCCGGCCGCCGTCCAGTCGGCATCGGCGATCTGCCAGCCGCTGTAGTTGGAGTTGCCGAGGTAGCGGACCTTGCCCTGGGTCACGAGGTCGTCCAGCGCCCGCAGGGTCTCGTCGACCGGGGTGTCCGGGTCGGGCGAGTGGTGCTGGTACAGGTCGATGTAGTCGGTGCCGAGGCGTCGCAGGCTGTCCTCGACCGCCTGCATGATCCACTTGCGCGAACCGCCGCGCTTCTTCGGGTCGCCGCCGACCGACATGCCGAACTTGGTGGCCAGCACGATGTCGTGGCGGCGCTTGCCCAGCGCCTTGCCCAGGAACTCCTCGGACTTGGTCCCGCCGTAGACGTCGGCCGTGTCGAAGAGGGTGATGCCGGCGTCGATGGCCGCGTCGACCACCGCCTGGGTCTGGGCCTGGTCGATCCGCATGCCGAAATTGTTGCAGCCCAGGCCCACCACGCTGACCTTCAGGCCCGAATTCCCCAGCCGCCTGACCTTCATGTCGCACCCTCCTCCGTCCGTCTTTTCTGGCGGCCGGACGGTAGCCCTCCCCGAGGGGCGGAGGCCAGCGGATAGCACCGGTCTTCAGAATTGCTACCGGCGCGTTCACCTTCCGCATTCAGGATATCGCAAGGCGAGTGTCGTTAACGTCCCGAAGTAGAACGAGAATTGTCGGTCGGGTTCAGCGAATGCGCGTCGTAACCATTGTCAGCCTCGCCGCTTCGGCGGTCCTGGGGCTTGGCGCTCTCTTCGTCGCCAAGATCGCCCTTCCCAACGCGTCCGGGGCCAAGAGCCCGATGCGTGCGGAACAGGCCGGCCAGCCTGTCGTCGTGGCCTCTCGCGCGATCAAGTACGGCGAGAAGCTGGACGCCGGCATGCTCAAGATCGTCAAGATCCCGGCCACCGGCATCCCGGAAGGATCGTTCACGACCATCGAGCAGGCGCTGGCCGCGGATCATGGCGGCGCGCCCGTGGTGCTGACGCCGATCGCCGACAAGGAAGCGCTGCTGCCGAGCAAGCTGTCCGGTCCGGGCGCCCGCCCGTCGGTCTCGGCCGAGGTGTCGGAGGGCATGCGCGCCTACACCCTGAAGGTCAGCGACGCCTCGGGCGTCGGCGGTCACGCCCTGCCGGGCGACCACGTGGACGTGGTGCTGATGCGCGACCTGACCCCTCAGGGCGACCAACGCAACTTCATCTCGTACGTCGTCGTCCAGAACGCCCGCGTGCTGGGTATCGACCTCAACGCCGACCCGACGTCCAACAAGCCGGCCTCACCCAACACCGCCACCATCGAGGTGTCGGTGGCCGACTCCCAGAAGCTGTCGATCGCCGCGACGCTGGGCGAGCTGTCGCTGGCGCTGCGCCGCAACGGCCAGGCCGACATCGCCAACGCCCCGCCGCTACGCACCGCCGACTTCCTGGCGGGCGGCGCGCCCCGCGCCGTGCGCACCTCGGCCCCGGCCCGCAGCGGCCCGGCCCCGCACTACTCCGCCATCCTGATCATCGAGGGCGAGTCGGCCAAGCGCACCAAGGCGCCGAAGGCCCCCATCGCCCCGCCGGTCCCGGCCGCGCCCGTCGCGCCGCAGCCGGCCGCGACCTGAGGCGCCGAACCCGCATGTTCCGTATCCCCCGCCCCCTCCTCGCCGCGCTGACCGGCCTGTCGCTGGCCATGGCCGGCCTGGCCGTCGCCCCGGCGCACGCCCAGGTCATGGCGAGCGAGCCCGCCATGCGGCGCACGATCCATGTGCCGCGCGACAAGTCCCTGCAGTTCCGGCTGCCGGGCCCGGCGTCGCGGATCGTCATCGCCCAGCCCGAGATCGCCAAGGTCACCGCGACCTCGAACTCGACCTTCTATGTGCAGGGCATCGAGTTCGGCTCGACCAACATGCTGGTCTATGGTCCGGGCGGTCAGCTCTCGCAGGTGATCGACGTGCGCGTCGGCTACGACGCCGAGGGGCTGCAGCAGGACCTGCGCGTCGCCTATCCGGACGAGCCCATCCAGGTGCGGAACCTGGGCGAAGGCCTGATGCTGACCGGCAACATCAGCTCGTCGGTGGTCCGCACCGGCGCCGAGAAGCTGGCCGAGAAGTACGCGCCGGACGCTGTGATCTCGCGCATGATGATCAACAACGTCCAGCAGGTCGTGCTGGAGGTCCGGATCATGGAGGCCAGCCGCAACGCGCTCCAGGACGTCGGCATGAACTTCAACGTCATGAACGAGTCCTTCGCCGTGGCGATCGGCCAGGGCCTGGTCGGCGTCTCGCCCCCCGGAACCCAGATCACCACGACGGGCGGCTTCGGCCGGACCAGCCTCGACACCACCCTGCAGGCGCTCGAGGAGAAGGGCGTCGTGCGCACCCTGGCGCGGCCGAACCTGGTGGCGATGTCGGGCGAGAAGGCCAACTTCCTGGCCGGCGGCGAATTCCCGTTCCCGGTGCCGACGCGCGACGGGATCACCATCGAGTTCCGGCCCTACGGCGTGAAGTTGAACTTCACCCCCACCATCCAGGACAACGGCTGGATCCGCCTGGACGTGGCCCCCGAAGTCAGCCAGCTCGACTACAACAACGCGCTGACGATCAGCGGCATCACCATCCCGGCGCTGACCGTGCGCCGCGCGGGCACGGTGCTGGAACTGCGAAACGGCGACAGCTTCGCGATGGCGGGCCTGTTCCAGCACGACTACCAGAACAACGTGCAGCAGACGCCATGGGTGTCGGACATCCCGATCCTGGGCAGCCTGTTCCGTTCGGCCCGGTGGAAGCGCTCTGAGAGCGAGCTCCTGATCTTCGTGACGGCGCGCCTCTCGACGCCGGCCGACCGCGCCGCCGTCCCCCCCAACTCCATGCCGGGGAAGGAGCCCAGCCAGAAGGACCTCTTCCTGAACGGCAAAGTCCTCGACAAGGCGCTGCCGCGCGACCGCGGCGAATCGCCGACCAACCCATGACGGGATCCATGTTGCGTCCGAAGTCCCCTCCGCCGTCCACGAACCCGATCCAGGGCCGCCGTATCCTGGCCCTCGGCGCGAGCCTGCGCGGCCTGGCCGACGGCCCGCTGGCGGGCGCGGCGCTGGAGATGGGGACCGCCGCCAGCCTCGAGACCCTGTCGCCCGGCGGCGTCGACCTGGTGCTGATCGACGCCGACGCCTGGGAGGCGGCGGCGCTCGCGGCGTCCGTGAAGGCGCTGTCGGCCCTGCGCGCCTGCCCGCCCGTGCTGGTGCTGGGCGCGAACCTGCCCGCCGGCCTGGTGCGCAACGTGCTGCGCCTGCCCGCCTCCGACATCCTGGAAGCGCCCTACTCGACCGACGAGCTGAAGAGCGCCGTCGAGGCGCTGCTGGCCGAGGCCCAGCCGGCGGCCGCGAGCTCGGGCGGGAGCACGTCGCGTTGTTGGGGCGTCAGCGGCGCCGTGGGCGGCTCGGGCGCCACCACCATCGCCATCGAGATCGCCTGCGCGCTGGCCACGCAGTCGGGCAAGGAGCGCTCGGTCTGCCTCGTGGACCTGAACCTCGCCGACGGCGCGGCAGCCGCCTACCTGGGCGCCCAGCCCACGACCCGCCTGGCCGACTTCGGCAACGCCGCCGACCGGATGGACCCGGCCATGCTCCAGGCGTTCGTGACCCCGGTGTCCAAGGGGCTGGACCTGATCGCCGGCGTCCGCGACCCGAACGCCTTCGACGCGGTGAGCCGCGAGACCGTGCTGCGCATGCTGGAAGTGGCCTGCGAGGTCTACGAGTGGGTCATCCTCGACCTGCCGCGCCACCGCCGCCCCTGGACGCTGGACGCCCTGGCGGGCTGCGACGAAGTGCTGGTGATCTCCGAGCTCACCGTGCCGGCGCTGCTGGCCGCCCGCGCCTATTCCGACGAGATCGAGGACGGCCTGTCGACGGGCCTGCGCCCGCGCATCGTGCTGAACCGCCTGGCCAGCCGCATGTTCGGCCCGGCGCCGTCGATGACCGAGGCCGAGAAGGCCCTGCAGCGCAAGGCCGAGGCCGGCGTCAGCTCGGACTGGGAGGCCGCAGCCGCGTCGGCCAACCTGGGCGGACCTATCGCCCAGCACCGGCCGAAGTCGAAGATCGTCAAAGACGTGCAGACCCTTGTCGAGCGCCTTGCCGCCCAGCCGCCCCGCCGCGACTCCGCCCAGAAGGCCGCCTGATGGGCCGTTTCAGCCTCGCGCGTCCCGCGGCGGCGCCGGCCCCGGCTCCGGCCGCCGAACCGCAGACGCAGGCCCCCGCGGCCGCGCCGGCGCCGGCCGCTGCCCCCAAGGCCGAGGCCAAGAAGTCCGCGCCGCCCCGCGACGCGCACCTCGACCTGCGCCTGCGCCTCCACGCCCGGCTGATCGACGAACTGGACCTCTCGAAGCTGGACAAGCTGGAGGAAGCCGAGCTGCGCCGCCAGGTGCTGAACCAGGTCACCCAGTTCGCCCAAGCCGAGCGCATGGCGCTCAACACCAAGGAGCTCGCCGAGCTCGGCTCGTCGATCTACGACGAGATGGTGGGCCTTGGGCCCATCGAGCCGCTGCTGAAGGACGAGTCGATCAACGACATCCTGATCAACGGCCCCTTCCAGGTCTACGTGGAGCGGCGCGGCGAGCTGGAGCTCACCCCGATCCACTTCCGCGACAACGACCACCTGCTGCGCATCGTCCAGCGGATCGTCGCCGGCGTGGGTCGCCGGATCGACGAGAGCCAGCCCATGGTCGACGCCCGTCTGCCCGACGGCAGCCGCGTGAACGCCGCCATCCCGCCCATCGCCATCGACGGCTGCTCGGTCTCGATCCGGAAATTCTCCAAAAAGCCCCTGACGCTGGAGAAGCTGGTCGCGTTCGGCGCCATGACCCAGAGCATGGCCGACTTCCTGTGGGGCGCCTCGCGCGCCCGGGTCTCGACCGTGATCTCGGGCGGCACCGGCTCGGGCAAGACCACCCTGCTGAACGCGCTGTCGGCCGCCATCAGCGAGGGGGAGCGCCTGATCACCATCGAGGACGCCGCCGAGCTGCAGCTCCAGCAGCCGCACGTGGTGCGCATGGAGACCCGGCCGCCGAACATCGAGGGCAAGGGCGAGATCCGCCAGCGCGAGCTGGTGAAGAACGCCCTGCGGATGCGCCCCGACCGGGTGATCCTGGGCGAGGTGCGTTCCGAAGAAGCCTTCGACATGCTGCAGGCCATGAACACCGGCCACGAAGGCTCGATGGCCACGATCCACTCGAACAACCCGCGCGAGGCCATCAGCCGCCTGGAGCAGATGGTCGCGATGGGCGGCATGAACATCGGCCCCGAGGCCGTGCGCTACCAGATCGCCTCGGCCGTCGGCCTGGTCGTGCAGGTGAACCGCCTGTCGGACGGCAAGCGCAAGGTGACCCACGTCACCGAGATCGTCGGCATGGAGGGCAACGTGGTGCAGATGCAGGACATCTTCCTGTTCAACCGCACCCACACCGACCCCGACGGCACGGTCCACGGCGAACACCGGGCCACCGGCCTGCGCCCGCGTTGCCTGGACGAGATGATCCGCCGCGGCATCCCGTACGACACCGCCAACTTCGATCCGACCAAGGTGCTCTGAGCCATGGAGATCGACGTCAAGACCATCGTGATGGTGATGATCGGCGCCGCGGTGTTCGCGGGCGTCCAGGGTCTCACGGGGATCCTCAGCGTCGCCACCCAGAAGCGCAAGCTGAACCAGCGGCTCAAGGTGGGCGAAAAGATCGAGGGCATTTCCGCCCTGGTGGTCGAGCTGCGCAAGCAGCGGGGGCTGACCGCCGCCGGCGGCCGCTCGGATCGCCTGCGGTGGCTCTCGAACCTCATCATCGCCTCGGGTCTCCCCTACGACCAGCGCAAATGGCTGACCTATGTGGGCCTCGCCGCGGTGGTGGGCTGCCTGGGCGTGGGCCTGGCCACGCGCACGCCCTTCGGCTTCGTGGGCGGCGCCCTGCTGGGCGGCGTGATCGCGCCGCTGGGCTTCCTCAAGTTCAAGGCCAACAAGCGCAACAGCGCGCTCGGCTTCCAGCTTCCCCAGGCGCTGGACATCATCGTGCGCAGCCTGGAAGCCGGCCACCCGGTGCCGGCCGCCGTCGCCCTCGTGGGCCGCGAGATGAGCGACCCTATCGGCACCGAGTTCGGCATGGCCGCCGACGAGATCGCCTACGGCGCCACGCTGGAGCAGGCCATCGAGCGCATGTCCGAGCGCTGCCAGCACGCCGACGTCGACCTCTTCGCCGCCACCGTGCGCCTGCAGGAACGGACCGGGGGCAACCTGACCGGGCTGCTCAAGCTCAACGCCAACACCGTGCGCGACCGGCACAAGATGCGGCTGAAGATCAAGGCCGCCTCGTCGGAAGGCCGCGCCTCGGCCATGATCCTGACCGCCGCGCCCTTCGTGGCGCTGGGCCTGATCACCATGATCAACCCGCACTTCTACGGCGACGTCATCGACGTGCCGATGGTGCGCTACGGCCTGGCCGGCATCGGCTTCTGGATCTTCCTCGGCAACATGATCATGCGCCGCATGATCGACATGAGGCTCTGAGGACATGTCGATCGAGACCGTCATCTATGTCGCGGGCCTGGTGCTCACCATCGGGGCGCTGGGCGGCCTGACCTTCCTGGGGGTCAACGAGCTGCGGGTGCGGTCGCTGCGCCGCAGCCGATTGGCTGGTGCGGGCGCCGGCGGCTCGGGCCGCCCGGGCGACCCGCTGGTGGAGAAGTCGGGCAATCCCATCGCCGACCAGCTCATGGCCACGGTGCGGCGCCTGGGCCAGCAGAGCGCTGTCCGCGATCCGGCCAAGGTCTCGCTCCTGCGCTCGCGCCTCATGCAGGCCGGCTTCTACAGCCGCGAAGCGCCGGTGATCTTCCTCGGCGTCAAGGCCGCGGCCCTGGTGGTGGCGACGGTGGCGGTCGTGCTGACCCTGCCGATGATGATGGGCCAGAAGGGCGGCAACCTCGGCGCCCTGGCGCTGGCCGTGGGCGTCTCCCTGATCGCGCTGTACGGCCCGGAGTTCGTGCTCAGCAGCCGGAAGACCACGCGCGAGCGCGAGTACGGCGAGGGCTTCCCCGACTTGCTGGACCTGCTGGTCGCCTCGGTGGAGGCCGGCCTCTCGCTGGACGCCTCCGTCACGCGGGTGACCGAGGAACTGGAGCGCCGCTACCCGTCGCTCACCGTGCACCTGCGCTTCCTGGTGCTGGAACTGCGTGCGGGCCGCGCCCGGAAGGACGCGTGGACCGCCTTCGCCGACCGTCTCGGCATCGAGGACGCCCGCGCGCTGGCCACCATGCTGCGCCAGGCGGAGGAGATGGGCACCAGCCTGGGCGAGACCCTTTCGGTGTTCTCCACCGACATGCGTCAGAAGCGGATGCTGCGGGCGGAGGAGAAGGCGCTGGGCCTGTCAGCCAAGCTGACCGTGCCGCTCATCCTCTTCATCTTCCCGTCGCTGCTGGGCGCCCTGATGCTGCCGGCGATCGCCCGCGTCATGCAGACGTTCAGCCACAACTAGACCCCGAGCGGCCGGTACGGCCCCAGGATCAGCTGCTCGAACACGCCGACGCCCTGCTGGTCGGCCTGGCCGGGGACCGACAGCGTCGCCTTGCTGATCGCCTGGATGTGCAGGTTGCTCATGTCGTTGGGGTCGAAGTTGGCGCAGTCGATGTCCTCGCGCGCCACCGCCAGCTCGCCCTTGAAGCCGCCGTGGCGCCACTCGCCGCCGTAGCCGATGCCGCGCATCAGGAACGTGTTGCCGGTGGGTTCGATCTTCACCGTGGCCGCGCCCTGGTCCATCGGGATGGTCAGCACCCCGCCCTTGGCGTGCTTGGTCCCCGGGACCAGCGTCGTCTCCATGACAGCCGCCTCGGTGTGGAAGCCGCCCTCGGCCCCCGCACCGTCCTCCAGGATCACCGCCCGCGTGTTCCACGGCTTGCCGTCCTGGTCGGCGTTGATGTGGAAATAGACGCTGCGGTCCTGGAAGTTCAGCGGCGACCATTGCCAGAAGAACTGCGGGAAGCCGGCGCCCGGCGTCGGCTGCGGGTCAGGCGCGCCGACCGGGCGGATGCCCCACGAGCGGTCGCGGGTGCCCACCCAGTTCGAGACCTCGATCCGCTGACCATCGACTTCCAGCCAGCCCGAGGCGCGGACGTTCTGGGTGAGGCGCGTGTAGTCCATGAACAACCGCGGGCCGTTGCGCTTGACGAAGCGCGGCTCCTCGATCGGGAAGGCGCGGCCCTCGAAGGTGATCTCCCCGGCGACGCCGTCGGTCCGGGTCACCGTGACCTTCAGGATCTGCAGCGGTTCGATCACGTCGATGCGGATCGGACCGACCTGAAGATCCATCCGCTCCAGCCCCAGGACCCGCGAGGCGTGCAGGCACGTCTCCTTGCCGTCCTTGACGATGGCGACGTGGGCGTCGGCCACGTTCAGCGCCGGATAGACGCCGTAGGCGACGGCCACGAAGGCCGAGCCGTCCTGGGCGTAGGCGTTGAAGAAGTAGCGGTCGTAGAAGTTCCGGTCCGAGCCCGCGTAGGCGATCGGTTCCGGGGTCTGGTGGATCGGGTAGTCGTCGCCCTTGGTCAGCATCGATTTGGCGCCTCCGGTTGACGCGCGGTCATGCTTGCGGGCCGTCGCGTGCGGGTATCAACTCCGCGCCACGATAGGGAACAACGGGAGGCGTCGTCCCGCATGACCTCGCGTCATGCCGGCGACGATTTTGCGAATGGGCGTCATGACCGCTGCCGATCACCGCATTCCGCAGCCCCTGGCCGACAGCCTGGCGACGCCGCAGGCCTATGCCGACGGCACGATCCACGAGACCTATCGCTGGCTGCGCGAGAACGAGCCGATGGGCGTGGCCAAGATCGAGGGGGTCGATCCGTTCTGGGTGGCGACCAAGCACGCCGACATCCTCGAGATCAGCCGGCAGAACGACCTGTTCCACAACGGCGACCGCTCGCCGACGCTGACCAGCCAGGCGGTGGACAAGAAGGTCCGCGAGATGATGGGCGGCAGCCCGCACCTGCTGCGCACGCTGATCCATATGGATGCGCCGGACCACCTGCAGTACCGCGCGCTGACCCAGGCGTGGTTCATGCCGCAGAATCTGAAGAAGCTCGAGGACCGCATCCGGGTGATCGCCCGCGCGGCGGTCGACAAGATGGCGGCCAAGGGCGGCGAGTGCGACTTCGTCAACGAGGTGGCGCTGCACTTCCCGCTGCACGTGATCATGACGATCCTGGGCGTGCCCGAGAGCGACGAGCCCCGGATGCTGAAGCTGACCCAGGAGCTGTTCGGCGCGGCCGACCCCGAGCTGGGTCGCGGCGGCGAGGCGGCGACCTTCGTCGACGCCCCGGACCGGGAGTTCGACTTCGGCGTGATCATCGACTTCTCGAACTACTTCCGCGCGCTCTCCGAGGCGCGGCGGGCCAACCCGACCGACGACCTGGCCACCCTCATCGCCAACAGCCAGATCAACGGCCAGCCGATCTCGGACCTGGAGGCGATGAGCTACTACATCATCGTCGCCACCGCCGGCCACGACACCACCTCGTCCTCCACGGGCGGCGCCATGTGGGCCCTGGCCGAGAACCCCGAGCAGTTCCGCAAGCTGAAGGCCGACCCGTCGCTGATCCCGGGCCTGGTGGACGAGTCCATCCGCTGGACCACGCCGGTGAAGACCTTCATGCGCACGGTCACCGCCGACACCGAGTTCGCCGGCCGGTCCATGAAGAAGGACGACTGGCTGATGCTCTGCTACGCCTCGGGCAACCGGGACGAGGAGGTCTTCGAGGCCCCGGACGAGTTCCGGGTCGATCGCAAGCCCAACAGGCACCTGGCGTTCGGCTACGGCGCGCATCTCTGCCTGGGCCAGCACCTGGCGAAGATGGAGATGCGGATCCTCTGGGAAGAGATGATCCCGCGCCTGCAGTCCGTCGAGCTGGCGGGCACGCCCGCCAACAGCCAGGCGGTGTTCGTGAACGGGCCCAAGCGCCTGCCGATCCGGTTCAAGATGGCCTGAGCCGGATGGCTCATCCGCTCGAACCGCGGCTCGCGGCCTACATCGCGGGCAAGCTGCCCGCCGCGTCCGACCTGACCGTCACCGCCCTGGAGCGCATCTCGGGCGGCGCCAGCCGCGAGACCTATCGCTTCGTGCTGAACTGGACCGAGGGCGGCGAGGCCCGCATGCGCAAGCTGATCCTGCGCCGCGACCCGCCAGCCAGCCTGATCGACACCGAGCGCCGTATCGAGTTCGAGGCCTATCGCGCCTTCGCCGGGACCAGCGTGCCGGTGCCCGAGATGCTGTGGCTGGAAGAGGGCGACGAGGCGCTCGACCATCCGTTCTTCGTGGCCGAGGAGATCGCCGGCTACCAGGCCTCGCCGCAGATGCTGCTGTCGGGCGCGTTCGACGCGGTGCTGCCGAAGGTGGCCGAGCGGAAGTGGACCATCCTGGGCGAGATCGCCAAGGCCGACCCCGCCCCGCTCGCGCAATGGATGGAGACCCCGCCGCCGGACGCCTGCTGGAAGCGCGAGCTCGACCACTGGGAAGGCCTGATCGACAAGGACCAGGCCGAGCCGCTGCCCGTCACGCGGGCCGCGATCCGCTGGCTGCGCGCCAACCCGCCGCCGCCGGCGCAGAAGCTCAGCATCGTCCACGGCGACTACCGGACGGGGAACTTCCTGTTCGACGCCGTGGGGGAGATACACGGGATCCTCGACTGGGAGATGAGCCACCTGGGCGACCCGCTGGAGGACCTGGGCTGGAGCCTGCAGCCGATCTGGACCTTCGGCCGCGCCGGCCGGCCGGGTGGGCTCTGCAGCCAGGCGCAAGCCGTGGCGATCTGGGAGCGCGCGTCGGGGCTGACGGCGGACCCCGAGGCGTTGCACTGGTGGATCCTGTTCAACTGCGTGAAGGGCCAGGGCATCTGGGTGGGCTCGGCGGCGGCCTTCAACCGCGGCGGCAACCGGGCGCCGATCATGATCTATCCGGCCTGGTGGCTGATCAACGCCCAGGACCGGGCCATGCTGCAGGTGATGGGCAAGCTATGAACCCGCCGGTCGTCCCCGTGCTGGCCGAACTGGCCGGCCTCCTGATCAAGAACGCCATGCCCGGCGTGCCCGAGGCCGAGCGGGCCTCGGACCTGGGGCTCTCGGCGGCGCTCCTGGGGGTGGCGGCCGAGATGTGGGACCGCCAGGCGCACATCCTGGTCGAGGAGAACCGCGCGATCCGCGGCCTGCTTGGCCTGGCGGGCGAGGACGCCGACCTGCACATCTCCGCGCTGAAGGCGGAGAACGACCGCCTGCGCGCCGCGCTGATCGAGGCGCAGGCCGCGGCCGAGACGGCGGGCGACACCGCGCGGCAGGCGGCGATCTGGGCGGAGCTCATCGCCTCGACCGAGCGGCGGAAACTGTCCACCGCCCCGGTCTAGAACTCCTCTCCCCCCACACGAAGTGGGAGGGGAGAGGGTCGGGAGAGGGGCGGCGCTGACCTACCCGCGGGCAAAACTGGTCCAGCCATGATCCTCGCTGAACCGGAAGCGGGGCTTTCACCGCGGAGCCGCCCCTCTCCCTGGCCTCTCCCCTCGGGCTGCGCCTCGGGGGAGAGGAGATCCTGCGACAAGTTATCCACAGCCAAGGCCCCTCCCCGTTAATCGGCGGGAAGCCACACCTGGCGCACAGTCCGCGCCAACGAGAAGAGGTGGGTGATGGCGGCGAAGCTGAAGCCGGTCGAGATCGACCCGGTCATCGAGAAGCTCGAGAACGGCGAGTACGAACGCCAGCTCGACCTGTTCCAGGACATCCTGGACGAGGCGGCCGCCACCCTGCGCCGCGCCTATGAGGCCATGAAGGCCGAGAACACCCTGCGCAGCTAGAGCGCATCCCCCCGAGGATGAGCCATCGCAGGGGATCAGGATGCGCTCCGGCAGGAAGACGACGAGCCCATTCATCCCGGTTGGCTTGAATCAAGCCGACCGGGACGGGCTCTAGGCGCCGACCAGTCGGTCGATCAGAGCCTGGTCCTGGTCGTAGAGCCAGCACTCGGCGAACAGGCCGCCCTCCACGCGATACACCAGGGTCCGCTCGACCTCGACGCGGGCGCCCTCGGGTCCCAGCGCCTCACGGGCGATGACGACCCCACGCTCGTCGCCGGCCATGACGTCGACGATGCGCACCAGCTTGCGGTTCGTGCGGCGCGAGAAGTCGGCCAGCACGCCCAGCGCCTTGGCCTTGCCGAGGTGGCGCCCCGAGAGCGCATTCGATCCGCCATAGTGCAGGGTGAAGCCGTCGCCGTAGCAGGCGACGATGGCCGCTGTGTCGCCGGCCGCCCAGGCCTTGGCGTAGCGGTCGACGGCGGCCTGGATATCGGGCTTCTGGGTCATGGCGGCGGCTCCGGCGGGTGCAGTGGCGAGGGCGACGACGAGGGTGCGGCGGCTTAGAGAGCGACGGGGGCCAGCCATGTCCGTTCCTCCGACAGGATGAAGCGCTTCTCCTGGGCCATGGCGAAGTTCGCGGCGCCGGCGGGATCGGTCCTAAGCCTGGCGCGGTAGGCCTCGTAGGCGGCCAGGCTCGGGAACGACATCATCGCGAGCGCCACGTTGTTGGTCCCTTCATGCGGCAGGAAATATCCCAGCAGGTCGCCGCCGTTGGCCGGGATGATGGTCAGCCAGTTGCGGGCGTAGGCCTCGAAGGCGTCCTTCTGGAAGGGGTCGATCACATAGCGGATGCAACAGGTGATGGTCATGAGAGGCTCCGGTTCGGCCCTCGACCTAGCCTTGGCCACGCCTTCCATGCTTCGGCGCGGACCGAAGCATCCTTGCGCGCGGCGCGCTAAGGTGGCGGCCATGAAGCTGGGTCCCGACATCACCCGCATCGCCGCCCTGCTGGGCGATCCCGCGCGGGCCAACATGCTGTCGGCGCTGATGGGCGGCCAGGCGCTGACGGCCGGCGAGCTGGCGCGCGAGGCCGGGGTGACGCCCCAGACCGCCAGCGCCCACCTCGCCAAGCTGGAACAGGGCGGCCTGCTGACGCGGCGCCACCAGGGCCGGCACAACTACTTCGCCCTGGCCGGCTCGGACGTGGCCGAGGTGATGGAGCAGCTGGCCCTGCTGGCGGGCCGCGCGGGGCACATGCGCACGCGCCCCGGGCCGCGCGACCCGGCCATGCGCCGTTCGCGGGTCTGCTACGATCATCTGGCGGGCGACGCGGGCGTGGCGATGCTGGACGCGCTGGTCGCCCAGGGCCGCATCCGCGAGGACGGGGGCTCGCTGACCCTGACCGAGGCCGGCCATGCCTTCGCCCGCGACTTTGGCGTGGCGGTGGAGACGAACGGCCGCCGGCCGCTGTGCAAGGCCTGCCTGGACTGGAGCGTGCGGCGCAGCCACCTGGCCGGCGTACTGGGCGCGGGCCTGCTGGCGCGGATTTACGACCTGGGCTGGGCGCGGCGGATCGACGGCACGCGGATCGTGGCGTTCAGCGCGCCGGGGCTGCTGTCGTTCGAAAAGACCTTCGGCCGCGTCGGCGGCGACGCGGCCGCGGCGGCCTAGGACCGGCGCCTCGCGCGCTCGCGGCATCGGTTGATAAATTCCGGGCAGCGCGCCATAAGGGAGCCAGCTATCAGGCCGTGCTTGCGCGGCCAGGCCGCGCTCCTCATGAGCGAACTCGGTCAGACGCCCGTCGATAACCTGGCGTCACGAACGCAACCCGATGGGGGGCCGACGTGGCGCAGAGAGACGAGCAAGGCAATGCACATTCCGGCGTCAGATCACGCGCGAGGCGCGCGTCGGCGATGCGCGACTTCCTGCGCGGCGAAGCTCTCGGTGGGCTCGTCCTCATGGCGGCGGCTGCGCTTGGCCTTGTCGTCGCGAACAGTCCGCTTTCCGAAGGCTACTTCTCCGCCCTTGAGCGCCATCTCGGTCCCCTCAGCGTTCTGCATTGGATCAACGACGGCCTGATGGCCCTCTTCTTCCTGCTCGTCGGGCTGGAAGTGAAGCGCGAGCTCATCGACGGTCAGCTCTCGACATGGCCCCGTCGGGTCCTGCCAGGGCTCGCCGCTCTGGGCGGCATGGTCGTGCCTGCGCTCATCTACGCCGTGGTCAACAGGGCCTCGCCGGAGACGCTCCGCGGCTGGGCCACCTCCTCCGCCACGGACATCGCCTTCACGCTCGGTGTGATCGCCCTGCTCGGTCGCCGCGTCCCGGTCTCCCTCAAGATTTTCGTCACCGCGCTCGCCATCGTCGACGACCTCGGCGCCGTCATCGTCATCGCGCTCTTCTACACGGCCGAGCTGTCGCTGCCGTGGCTCGCCGCCGCGGCGCTCGTACTTGCCGGCATGATCGCGATGAACCGCCTGCGCATCCGGGCGCTTTGGCGCTACCTCGTCGCCGGGGCGATCCTGTGGATCTGCACGCTCCAATCGGGCGTCCATGCGACTCTCGCAGGTGTTGCGGCGGCCTTCACCGTGCCACTCGTCCGTTCGCGTGCGCATCCTGACGACGCGCGCTCGCCGCTCCATCGGCTCGAGCATGCGCTGCACCCCTGGGTGGCTTTCGCGATCGTGCCGCTCTTCGGCTTCGCCAACGCGGGCGTCTCGTTCGTCGGGGCCAGCCCCGCTTCGCTGGTGGAGCCCGTCGCCGCAGGCGTGGCCCTCGGTCTCTTCGTCGGCAAGCAGGTCGGCGTGTACGGATTCACCTGGTTCGCCGTGCGGCTCGGCTGGGCGGATCGCCCCGAGGACGCGTCCTGGTCGCAGGTCTACGGCGCCAGCATTCTCTGCGGCATCGGCTTCACGATGAGCCTCTTCATCGGACTCCTCGCCTTCCCCGGCGACGTCACGCTCCAGAACGATGTGAAGCTCGGCGTTCTCGCCGGATCGCTTGTCTCGGCGCTCGTCGGCGCAACGGTTCTCGCACGCCCATCGCGCGGGCTCGCTGGAGGGCGGAGACCATGAAACGCCACCCGCTCGACATCACCGGCCAACTCGTGGGGTTCGGCCTACTCGGCGTCGCGGCGGCGCCGGCGATCCTCGGCGTGGCCGGCAGTCTCGCGCTGAACACGCGCGCCAACGCAGAGCGTGCGGAGGACGCGCGCGCCGCCGTCGCGCTGGCGGCTACGACAGCGCATCAGCTGGGAGACCGCGACCGGCCGTGGGTCAGCCTGCGCCGGGCCGCGTGACGAAGCCCACCTTTTTCCCGGCCTGCCGCGGCCGAGTCTCAGCGGCGTCGCGAAGCTCACGGAAGGAGCCCCTCGATGAGCCACTACCAAGACACCGTCCGCAACGCACTGTCAGCGGAGGACGCGCGCCTCTACGACGCGCTCGGTCGCAGCCAGAACCCGCTGCAAGCCGCATTCTCGACACTCTTGACCGGCGAGCACCGGCTCTTCGCCATCGGAGGCTGGGCCCTGGGCGCGGTGATGGTCGCGGGCGCCATCTACGCCGTCACGCGCTTCGTCGAGGCCGAGACCACCCGTGCGATGGTCGGATGGGCCTCCTGCGCGCTCGCGGCGGTCTTCGCGCTCGGCTTCATCAAGATCTGGTTCTTCATGGAGATCCAGACACAGGCGCTCCTGCGGGCGACGAAGCGCGTCGAAATGGAGGTCGCAGCGCTCGGCGCGGGTCATGCGGATGCCGCTTGAGGCCTGGGCGCTGCTTGGGGCGATGGCGCTCGGATTGGCGCACCTCACCTTCGCGTCGTTCAGCTTCAAGGCGCAGGTCGGCAACGCCTACTCCGTTGGACCCAGGGATCAGGACGTGCGGCCCGTCGGGCTGGCCGGACGGCTCGAGCGAGCGCAGCGCAATTTCCTGGAGACCTTCGCGATCTTCGCGGCGGCCGTGCTGCTCTTGATGCTGCTCGATCGCACGGGTGGGCGGTTGAGCCAGGTCGGCGCGGCCATGTACCTCGCCGGCCGGTGCCTCTTCCTGCCGCTGTACGCCGCAGGCGTGCCCTGGATCCGCACCTTCAGCTGGAACTTCGCCACGCTTGGCTTGGCCATGACCATGGCCGCCGTGGCTTGGCCGAGGTGAGCATCTCGCCACGGGGCAAGACGGCGTTCCGATCGGACGGGCGGCTTTCCAAGCCCGCCCGACGGGCGAACGCATTCGTTTCAACCCGCCTCACGGCCGAGCCCATCGAACTCTGAGGACACACGCTACCATCCCAGTCGTTGCAGCGTGGCCGGGTCCGGCTCGCCGCCGTAGTAGCGGTCGAGGGCGGCGCGGAAGTCAGCGGCGTCTTCCGCCGCCTCGGCGAAGAGGGTCAGGCTGGAGCGGAGCTTGAGGTCGTCGGGCGAGCCCATGACCTCGCGGGCGCTGCGGCCCTCGATGGCGTTCGCCGCCGCCACGCAGGCCCGCAGGCGCGGGCCCAGCACCGGGTGGGCGAGATAGGCCTTCGCCTCCTCCAGGCCGGCGATGGCGTAGCGCCGGGCCAGGGCGCTGAAGCCCAGGCCTTCGAGCTGGGGGAAGACGAACCACATCCAGTGGGTGCGCTTGGCGCCGGCGCGGAGCTCGGCCAGCGCGTGCTCGTAGACCGTCATCCCGCCGGCGGGCGCGTCCTGGGCCTCGACGAAGCGCTGGAGGTCCATGCGCCCGCGCCCGCCTAGAGCTCCCAGCCCGCCCGGTACTTGCGGCTGAGGTACTGGTTGGCGTCGGGCGCGTTGGTGATCCGGCCGGCCGCGCCGTCGTACTCGATCGCCTGGTCGGCGCGCATGGCGACCACGCCCAGGATCATCGTCTCGTTGAGCGGGACCGCATACTCGAACGGGCAGGAGATCTTCTCCTCGCCGCGGATGGCGCGGATCCAGTTCAGCTCGTGGCCCAGGATGCCGCCCGAGATGCGCGGCAGGCTCTGCGGGATCTTCGCCGCCTTCTCCTCCAGCCCTTCGCCGATCAGGGTGGGCTTCTCGCCGTAGGTCTCGTGCATCAGCATGCCCTTGGACCCCACGAAGAGGACGCCGCCGTCGGGGCTCATCTTCAGGTCGGCCGGGAAGCCGGGCGGGGTCGGCGGCAGGACGCCGCCGTCGTACCAGGTCATGTGCAGCGGGCCGCCCTTGGCCTTGCCGAACTCGTAGCGGGCGACGCTGGAGAGCGGATAGCCGGTGAGCTCGGCGGGACGCTTCGAGTCCCAGAGGCTGGCGCCGCCCGGCCAGCGGGTGTGGCGCGTCTCGACCCGCGTCGGCAGGCCGGGCTCCAGCGCCCAGACCGGGAAGTCGATCAGGTGGGCGCCCATGTCGCCCAGGGCTCCGGTGCCGAACGGAACCCAGCCGCGCCAGTTGAAGTGGGCGTAGTCGGGATTGTAGCCCCAGTCGACGTCAACCGGGCCCAGCCAGGTCTGCCAGTCGAGGCCGTTCGGCACGGGCTGGGGCGGCGGCTTGGGCACGCCCTGGGGCCAGACCGGGCGGTTGGTCCAGACGTGGACCTCGGTGACCTTGCCGATCAGCCCGCCGCGGATCAGCTCGACCACGCGGCGGCCGTCGTTCCCGGAGTGACCCTGGTTGCCCATCTGGGTCACCAGCTCGGGGTTCTTGCGGGCGAGGTCCAGCAGGCGGCGCCCTTCCTCGACCGTGTAGGTCAGCGGCTTCTGGACGTAGACGTGGATGCCCCGCTCCATGGCCATGCGGGCGGCCACGGCGTGGTGGTGGTCGGGGGTGGCGATGACGACGGCGTCGATGTCCTTCTGGGCGTCGAACATCCTTCGGTAGTCGCCGAACTTCGCCGCCTTCTCGTAGGCGTCCTTCAGGGCCGCCCGGTCCGGCATGATGCGGAACTGGCCGTCCAGCAGCGAGCGGTTCACCCGGCCGTAGTCCACGTCGCACATGGCCACGATGTTCTGGCCGACCAGCTTGGACATGTTGGAGGCGCCCTGCCCGCCGGCGCCGATCACCGCGACATTGACCTTGTCGCTGGGCGAGAGCTTGCGCGCCGAGAGCGCCGGCCCGGCCGCCGCGCCGGCCGCGAGGCCCGCCGCCGCGCCCAACAGGCCGCGCCGCGACATGCGGCCGTGATCGTGGTCTCCGTCCCTCATGGCCGTCCCCGCCATTTCCGTTCGGGCGGCATCTGGCCCGGGCGTCCGGCGGCTGGCAAGCGCCGCCTGCCCACGCGGTAGACAGCAACCGCTCAATTCTGCGCAGACGGTGGGAATCGGCCGCCGCCGGGCGCAACCTCACTCCCCAGCGTACGCATGACCTTTGTAGGCGGTGAGCCAAGAACACGGGCGACGAGGGGCAGAACCATGGACACGGAACGGCGGACGCCGACGCGGCGGCAGCTGCTGAACGCCATCGGCCTGATGGGCGGCACGGCGGCGGTCTATCAGATGATGACCACCTTCGGGCACGCGGCCGAGACCCGGTTCGCCGGTCCGCCCAAGCTGGACGGCGCTCGCAAGGGTTCGACCGTGATCGTGCTGGGCGCGGGCCTGGCCGGCATGCTGGCGGCCTACGAGCTGGAGAAGGCCGGCTACAAGGTCCAGATCCTGGAGTTCCAGAACCGGCCCGGCGGCCGCAACTGGTCGCTCTACGGCGGCGACAAGTTCACCGAGATGGGCGGGGCCACCCAGAACGTCGGCTTCGCCAAGGGCAACTACCTCAACCCCGGCCCGTGGCGGATCCCGCACCACCACAGGACCCTGCTGCACTACTGCAAGGCGTTCGGCGTGGCGCTGGAGCCCTTCATCCAGTTCAACCACAACGCCTATGTGCACAACGCCGACGCCTTCGGCGGCCAGCCCCAGCGCTTCCGCTCGCTGGCCGCGGACTTCGAGGGCAACATCGCCGAGCTGCTGGGCAAGGCCATCGACCAGAAGGCGCTCGACACCCGGCTGACGGCCGAGGACACCGACCGCCTCAAGGAGGCGCTGCGGTCGTGGGGCATGCTCGACAAGGACATGCGCTACGTGAAGGGCCTGGGCTCCTCCAGCCACCGCGGCTTCGAGCTGGCGCCCGGCGGCGGCGTGAACGGCGCGCCGAAGCCCTCGGACCTGTTGCCGTTCGACGAGGTGCTGAAGTCGGGGATCGCGGCGAACATGGCGTTCTTCATGAACGACGAGTTCCAGACGACCATGTTCCAGCCCGTCGGCGGCATGGGCAAGATCGGCGAGGGTTTCGCCAGGCAGGTCGGCCACCTGATCACCTACAACGCCAAGGTCACCAAGCTCTTCCAGGACAAGTCCGGCGTCTCGGTCACCTACACCGACACGGCCAAAGGCGGGACGACCACGGCCAAGGCCGACTTCTGCGTCTGCACCATCCCGCTGACGGTGCTGAGCCAGATCGAGACCAACCTGTCGGAGAAGAAGCAGGCGGCCATCGCCGCGGTGCCCTACTCCAACGGCGTGAAGATCGGCCTGGAGATGCGCCGCAGGTTCTGGGAGGAGGACCAGGACATCTACGGCGGCCACTCGTTCACCAGCCAGGAGATCGGCCTGATCTCGTACCCCAACAACAACTTCTTCCAGGACGGGCCGGCGGTGCTGCTGGGCTCGTTCGCGAACGGCGCCGGCGCCTATCGCCTGACCGGCATGACGCCCGAGCAGCGGATCGAGGTGGCCCTGGAGCAGGGGTCGGTCTTCCACCCGCAGCAGTACCGCAAGGAGTTCATGAACGGCGCCTCGGTGGCCTGGAACCGGGTGCCCTGGGTCATGGGCTGCTGCGCCCGCTGGAACGAGGACACCCGGCGCGAGCACTACCAGACGCTGGTGGCCGTCGAGGACCGCATCGTGCTGGCCGGCGAGCACGCCTCGTACGTCGGCTGCTGGATGGAGGGCTCGCTGCTCTCGTCCCTGGACGCCATCACCCGCCTGCACCAGCGCGCGCTGCAGGCCTGACCATGACCCGAGGCCCGACCCAGATGCGCCCCCTGATCATCGCCGCGGCCCTGGCCGCGCTCGCCGCCCCCGCCCTGGCCGACGAACCCGGCCCGGGCGGCAGCAAGCCGCCCGTCGCCAGGACCGGCGAGGAGATCTACCGGACCTACTGCCAGGCCTGCCACATGGCCGACGCCAAGGGCGCGGTGGGGGCCGGCACGTTCCCGGCGCTGGCCAGCAATCCGCGGCTCGGCACCACCGGCTACGCCGCCTACATCATCGCCAACGGCAAGGGCGGCATGCCGTGGTTCAAGGACATGCTCAGCAAGGAGCAGGCCCAGGCGCTGATCGGCTACCTGCGCACCCACTTCGGCAACAACTACAAGGACCCGGTGACGGCCGCCGACGTGGAGGCCTTCGGCCAGCGCCCGACCAGCCGGTTCTGACGCCTCCGGTTGCGCGGGGCGCGCCAAACGGCCTATGGCGCTGGAGCTAGGCTTCCAACCGCCAGGGACCACCGATGGCTCAATCGCCCGAGATGCTGCTGACGCGGCTCAGCGCGCAGCTGCAGCGCAGCAACGGCTATCAGGCGCGCGCCGAGATCGAGCGCCTGCTGGCCCCGCTCCGCGACGATCCCAAACGGCTCGAGCCTTACGGCCTGAAGGTCTACAGCCAGAACGACGAGGACGGCATCCTCGAGGAAATCTTCCGCCGGCTGGGGGTGACGACGGGCCGGTTCGTCGAGATCGGCGTCGAGAACGGCCTGGAGTGCAACACGCTCTACCTGCTGCACAAGGGCTGGCGCGGCGCCTGGGTCGAGGGCGACCCCAAGCGCAAGGCGGAGATCGAGGGCAAGTTCGGCTCGGTGCTGGACCGGCGGCTGGTGCTGGCCATGGGCATGGTGACGGCCGAGAACATCAACCAACTGTTCAAGGACCTGGGCGCGACCGAGGACCTGGACCTGCTGTCGATGGATGTGGACGGCAACGAGATCTACCTGCTGGAGAGCATGGCGATCCGGCCGAAGGTGCTGTGCCTGGAGTACAACGCCAAGTTCCCGCCGCACCTGGCCAAGCAGCAGGTCTACAATCCCCGGCGGGCGTGGGACGGCTCCGACTACATGGGCTCGAGCCTGAAGTCGCTGACCGACAGCGCGGCCCGCAAGGGCTATCGGCTGGTGGGCACCAACATCACCGGGGCCAACGCCTTCTTCGTGCGCGACGACCTGGCGGGCGACCACTTCCCGGGGGTGGCGTCGCCCGAGCACCTCTACAATCCGCCGCGCTACTGGCTGTGGAACGACCACTTCGTGAACATCGGCCACCGCCCCGACTTCGGACCGTACGTCGACCTGCTCGCCGACTGACGTAGCGTCCACGCGTGACAAGCGCGTCCGTCTCGTCTTTGTTGGCGCGGCTGCCATTTCGCACGCCAAAACAAACCGAGATTTCGAAGGGACGGATTTCAGTATGCCGCCACGCATGTTGCCGGAGCCCACGCCGGAGACCCGCCATTTCTGGGACGGCTGCAAGGAGGGCGAACTGCGCCTCCAGCGCTGCACCTCCTGCCGGGACAGCTATTTCCCGCCGCGCCCGTTCTGCCCCAAGTGCGGCAGCCGCGACGTCGAGGTCTACAAGGCCAGCGGCGAGGGCGTGCTGTGGTCCTACGTCATCAACCAGCGGCCGCGCCCCGACATGGGGACCGAGCCGTACGCCATCGCGGTGGTGAAGCTGGCCGAGGGGCCGACCATGATGACCAACATCGTGGACTGCCCCCAAACCCCTGAAGCCCTGCAGCTCGACATGCCGGTCAAGGTCTCGTTCTCCAAGCAGAGCGACGACATCAGCCTGCCCCTCTTCACGCCGGCGAAGGGGTGAGCGCGATGAGCTGGAAACAGAAGTCCGTCGCCGTCGTCGGCGCCGCCGAGACCACCAAGATGGGCAAGATCCCGGACGTGTCCGTGATCGGCCTGCACGCCGACGCCGCGCTGAACGCCATGGCCGACGCCGGCCTGAAGCCGTCCGACATCGACGGCGTGGCCACCGCCGGGATCAGCCCGGTGGAGCTGGCGCACTACCTCGGGATCAAGCCGACCTACGCCGACGGCACGTCGGTGGGCGGCTGCTCGTTCATGCTGCACGTCCGCCACGCGGCGGCGGCGATCAACGCAGGGCTCGCCACCACCATCCTGATCACCCACGGCGAGAGCGGCCGCAGCCGCGTGGGCGCCGGCGGCTTCGGCCGTTCGCCCTCCAGCCTGATGGGCCAGTTCGAGATGCCCTACGGCCCGGTCGGCCCGCCCACCATGTTCACGGTGCCGGTGCTGCGCTACCTGAAGACCCACGGCCTCAAGCCCGAGGACATGGCGCCCGTGGCGACCATCCAGCGCGAATGGGCGGCCCTGAACCCGCGGGCCAGCTTCAAGGACCCGATCACCGTCGACGACGTCATGAACGCCGACATGATCGCCTGGCCCTTCACCAAGCTGATGTGCTGCCTGGTCACCGACGGCGGCGGCGCGCTCATCCTGACCTCGGCCGAGCGGGCGAAGGACTTCCCGCAGAAGCCGGTCTACGTGCTGGGAACGGGCGAGAGCGTCGAGACCCCGATGGTCTCGCAGATGTACGACTTCAACCACTCGACCGCCTTCCGGATCTCCGGGAAGAAGGCGTTCGAGACGGCCGGCATCTCTCACTCGGACGTCGACCACCTGATGATCTACGACGCCTTCGCCCACCTGCCGCTCTACGGCCTGGAGGACCTGGGCTTCGTGAAGCCGGGCGAGGCGGCGGCCTTCATCCGGGAGCGCAACACAGCTCCCCCCTCGGAAGGCAAGAAGGGCGGCAAGCTGCCGCTGAACACCAACGGCGGCGGCCTCAGCTACATGCACTCCGGGATGTACGGCATGTACGCCCTGCAGGAGAGCGTGCGGCAGATGCGGGGCACGGCCGCAGCCCAGGTGCCGGGCGCGAAGATCAGCGTCAGCCATGGCGTCGGCGGCATGTTCGCCGCCTCGGGCACGATCGTCTTCTCGAACGAGGCGCCGTAGGCCCCGCGCCGCCACGGCGAGCCCCCTCCCGGTGGGAGGCGGGCTCGCCTGGGCGTCGCTTCGAATGGCCAGTACGACTGTGGCCCCGATGCATCGCATCCGAGCTGACACTCCAGTGTCATGTAATCGATAACATCCAACTCTAAGGCGGCCCCTTCCTTGTTCGATTGGGGGCCCCCGACCATGAAGACCGCACTGTTCGCCGCCGCCGCGGCTTCCGCCCTGGCGTTCGCGCTGCCCGCCCTGGCCGCCGAGGCCGACGACGCCGGGACCGTCGAGGAACTGGTCGTCACCGGGCGCGCCGGCGTCGAGGCGCAGAAGAAGGTCGAGGCGTCCTACGCCATCACCGCGGTCACCGAAGAGAAGCTGCACATGCAGTCGCCGGTCAGCGTGGCCGAGGTGCTGAAGAACGTGCCCGGCTACTGGGTCGAGGCCTCGGGCGGCGTGGGCGGCGCCAACATCCGGGCCCGCGGCATCCCGATCGAGGGCTACGCCGCGGTCGGCCTGCAGGAAGACGGCCTGCCGATCCAGCACGACGGCGGCCTGGGCTTCCTCAACACCGACTTCTCGTTCCGCATGGACGAGACGGTGAACCGCGTGGAAGTGGTCCGCGGCGGCCCGTCGTCGATCTTCGCGTCCTACGCCCCGGCGGGCGTGGTCAACTTCATCACCCGCAAGGGGTCGGACCACTTCGAAGGCGTGGCCAAGGCCGAGGTCGGCGATTACGGCCTGTGGCGCGGCGACGCCTGGGTGGGCGGTCCGATCGCGGGCTTCCGCGCCGGCATCGGCGGCTTCTACCGCCAGGACGACGGCGTGCGCGATCCGGGTTGGAAGGCCAACAAGGGCGGCCAGGTCCGCGCCTCGATCGGCCGCGACTTCGAGAACGGCGGCTTCGACTTCGACGTGAAGCACATCGCCGACAAGTCGCAGTTCTACCTGGGCATCCCGCTCACCAACAACGCCAGCGGCGACCCCACCGACCTGCCCGGCTTCGACGCCAACTACGGCACCCTGGCCGGCCCGGAGACCGCCCACCTGGTCCAGCGGACCAACCGCGGCGACAAGCCCTTCGACCAGACCCGCGGCTCGGACGTCGACCTGACGCAGTACACGCTGAAGGCCCACGTGGACCTGGGCGGCTGGACCATCTCGAACGGCTTCCGCTACCACGACACCGACTTCACCCGCGCCGCCCTGTTCCCGAACACGCCGGTGACCGGGACGGCCCGCATCAACCAGGACCTCGCCCGCGGCGCCGCGCTGGGCGTGGCGACCGGCCGGCTGACCTACCTGGACGGCACGCCGTTCACGGCGAGCTCGAACGGCAACGGCCTGGTGATGGACGCCTTCGTCCGCCAGCAGGACATCACGCTGAAGGAGTACATCAACGACTTCCGCCTGCAGCGGAAGTTCGACTTCGGCGGCCAGACACACGACTTTTCGGCGGGCTTCTACTACGCCAAGGCCGACGAGACCTTCAAACAGCAGGGCTCGGCCGTCCTGATCGACATCCAGGACAACGCCCGCCTCTTGAACCTGCAGGGCCTGAACGCGGCCGGCGCCGTGGTGGCCAACTTCACCGAGAACGGCTTCTCGCGGTACGGCACGCAGTTCAACAACGCCGAGGGCAGCTCGAAGAGCTACGCCTTCTACGTCGCCGACGAGTGGCAGGTGACCGAGCAGCTGCGCATCGACCTGGGCGCGCGCTGGGAGAAGATCGAGATGTCGGGCCGCAACGAACGCAGCTCGACCATCAACCTGAACCAGACCACCAGCTTCGCCGACGACCAGGCGATCAGCGGCACGGGCGTGTTCGACGCCCTGGACCGCAGCTTCGACGGCTGGTCGGGCACGGTGGCGGTGAACTACCAGTTCCAGCCGGACGTCGGCGCCTACGCCCGCTACACCCGCGCGTTCCGCCTGCCCTCGCTGGGCGACTTCATCACCAACCCGACGAACACGGCGCCGCGCACCCAGAAGTTCGACCTCGCCGAGGCGGGCATCAAGGTGCAGAAGGAGAAGATCAGCGCCTACCTGACCGGCTTCTACTCGAAGTTCGACAGCCAGAGCTTCTCCGAGACGCGCTACGACCAGGCCACCAACTCGTACATCTCGACGACGCAGTTCGGCGCCAGCCGCGCGTTCGGCTTCGAGCTGGAGACGACATTCCGCCCCGTCGAGGTGTTCGACCTGCAGGTCGCCGCCACGGTGCAGAACTCCGAGGTGAAGAACCTGATCTTCAACCAGTCGGTGGCCAAGGTCTCGGGCGCCTGCCCGCTGCCCACCGACACCTTCACCGCCGGCGCCAATTGCCTGCGCCGCTTCGACTTCGACGGCCACCAGCAGGTCCGCACCCCGAAGGTCAGCCTGCGCATGACGCCCGGCCTGAACTTCCTGGACGGCCGCCTGCGGATCGAGGGCGACCTGCAGTACTTCGGCAAGCGCTTCTCGGACCTCGCCAACCTGACGGTGATCCCGGACTACTACCTGCTGAACGCCCAGGTCCGGTACAACGTGACCGACAACCTGACGCTCTACGCCTACGGCACGAACCTGACGAACGAGATCGGCCTGACCGAGGGCAACCCCCGCGCCGGCCAGTTCATCTCCAGCGAGGCCGGGTCGCAGTTCTACCTGGCCCGCCCCGAGCTGGGCCGGACCTTCCGGGCGGCCGTGCTGTATCGGTTCTAAGCGCCTTGAGCCGCTTCTCCCCTTGCGGGAGAAGGTGGCAGCCGCAGGCTGACGGATGAGGGGTCACGCCGACCTCTCATCCTGCTTCCACAATCCGACCCGAGAGCCCGATGCGACCCCTCATCCGTCACCCTTCGGGCGACACCTTCTCCCCCTCTCTCTCTTCGGGGCAGATGGCCGGTAGGCCAGAGGGGGCCAGCGCCAGAGGCGCGGGTTGGGGGAGAAGGATCGCGCTGTCTCTCGTCGCGGCGCTCATGGTCAGCGGCTCCTCCGCCGCCGAGACCCTGACGCTGACCGGCGTCATGACCGGCGCCGACCACCAGACCTACCGCGAGGTCCCGTTCAAGGTCCCGGCCGGGACCACGTCGGTGACGGTCGACTTCGCCTACACGGGCAGGGACCAGAAGTCGGTGATCGACTTGGGGATGCGCGATCCCCAGCGCTTCCGCGGCTGGAGCGGCGGCAACAAGTCGAAGTTCACCCTGACCGAGACCTGGGCGACGCCGTCCTACCTGCCGGGGCCGCTGCCCGCCGGCGAGTGGAAGCTGATCCTGGGCGTGCCCAACCTGCGCAAGGACGGCCGCGCCGAATACACGGCCAAGATCACCCTGGACCGCGCCCCGGCCTTCCACGGCTTCGCCGCTGCGCCGCTGAAGTCCGGGCCGGGCTGGTACCGCGGCGACCTGCACATGCACACCGAGCATTCGGACGGGTCGTGCGCCTCGCACACCGGCAAGCGCACGCCTTGCCCGCTGTTCAAGACGCTGGAGGCGGCCAGCGCGCGCGGGCTCGATTTCGTGGCGGTGACCGACCACAACACCCCGGCCCACTTCCAGGACCTGGCCGAGTTGCAGGGGTACTACGACGACCTGCTGCTGATCCCGGGCCGCGAGATCACCACCTTCCACGGCCACGCCAACGTCTTCGGCGTCACCGCCCCGCTCGACTTCCAGCTCGGCAGCGCCCGCGCGCCGGACCTGAACCGCATCATCGACCAGGTGGAGGCGGCGCACGGCCTGATATCGCTGAACCACCCGGGCCAGCCGTCGGGCGAGGCCTGCATGGGCTGCGGCTGGACGGCCAGGACCGACTTTTCCCGCATCCCGGCGATGGAGGCCGTCAACGGCGTCAACGCCGAAGGGCCGCTGTCGGGCATCCCGTTCTGGGAGGCGCGCCTGAACGCAGGCCTGCGCGTCACCGCCATCGGCGGCTCGGACAACCACGACGCCACCTTGACCGGAATGCGCAGCGTGGGTGTGCCCACCACGGTGGTCTGGGCCGAGAACCTCAGCCAGGACGCCGTCCTCGACGGCATCCGCAAGGGCCGGGTGTTCGTCGACGTCCAGGGCACGCGCGACCGCCTGCTGGAGGTGAAGGCGCAGGGCGGCTGGCTCAGCGTGCACGTGGCCAAGGCGGCGGGCGCCAAGCTGGCCTTCGCGGGACCCGGGGCCGCAGGCCTGGCCGACGACGCGGCGCTGGGCGAGGACGAGACCCGGACGTTCGACCTCGCGGACCGCAAGGGCTGGCTGCGGGTGGACGTACGAGGGCCGGACGGCAAGCTCTGGCTGCTGGGGAACCCGGTCTACCTGGCGCCATAGACGCGCCAGCGCCCTCCCTAGGTCTGTGAAGGGTAGGTCGCGGAGTTCGCCTCCCCCGCGCAGCGGCGGGAGGCGGACCGACCGCCGAAGCCGGCGCCAGCCGGCTGGAGAGCGGTTGGTGGAGGGGGCGGGCCTCCTCCACGGCATCCAAGACAGCCAAGTCGCTCTGCACTGCCGGCCGCTCGCCCCCTTCGCCGCTCCCGGCGCTTCGCGGGGGAGGTGAAGAGGCGCCAACGGATCGAAGCTCGCATTGGCCCGGCGCTCACCTCATCCCCCCAAACCACCATTCATCCGGCGCGTCGGGGGGGATCCGCGGCTGACCCTCCAGCGCTTGATCTCGTGGCGTCGAGCCTGCCTGCCGGTCGAGGCGTGTCAAGGACGCGCCCGCCGGGCGCGCCACTCCGCGGCTGGCCTCCGGCCAGTCCTTGAGACGCCTCGGCCGACAGGCTCCAATCCGCCCATGAGATCGAAGCCTTCCTCTCTCCCAGGGAGCCCCATCGACCGGAAGCAGCGAACATCTGCAATGTGTGGGAAGGGGACCTCGGGCTACCGAACGACGTGTAGGGCTCGCCAAGGAAACTCGCCGCTGGCGCCCGCGAACAACAGGTTCCCTCGTGATATCGCGGCCAGTCGAACGAGGCCGCTGCAATAGTCATCCTCTGAACAAGCCTGCTCCTGCCCGCCGCTGTCATCGCAGACAATGGTGGCTATTCCCCCGTCCTGCGTGGCGCGGTCACAAAGCTCCCGCAAAGCCTCGAAGGCGCAGGCCTCGGGGTCGTAGAGATCGTCTTGCTGCACAATCGGCCCACCGTCGGTCCATTCGACGTACTCGGACAGCAGGCATGAGCACTCTAGCGGCTTTGCCCCCTCGGCTTTCCGACCGAGGTAGTAGACGAACTCGCGTCGCTGAAGCGGCGGTGGCGTCCACGCAGCGGCTTCGAGCCCGAGTTGTCCGGGCCCCGGGGGCGGGACCGACAGCGGACGCGACGTTCCTAAATAGACGCTGAGGCACATAGCCTGAGAACACCACGCACGCCGAATGTCAGCAACGGGTCGAAAGCCGACCTCGATGCCCGGACTGATAACAGACTCTCGGCGCCTCGCCGTTGAGTCATGCCTTACCTCTACGTCCGAATCTGACGCACCACGCCTCTACCTCTCGCCCCATGTCCGCGACCGACCGCGACCTGGAGATGATGGCCTGGCTCGCCGAGCGGGACATGGAGGCGGTCGCCCATGCGCATGCGCAGTTCACGGCGGCCACCGAGCCCGACGACGTCGCGAGCCTGGGGCGGACCTACCAGCGGGTGTCGCGCTGCCTGCGCTCGACGCTGGCGCTTAAGATGAAGGCCGTCGCGGCGGCCCAGGACACGGAGGCCCGCGCGAAGATCCTGGGCCGGCGCGACGACTTCGTCCGCGAGCGGAAGATCGAGGCCCGCACGCGGGAGCTCCAGGACGCCGTCGAGCGCGTCGCGACCGTCGCCATCGACGATCCCCACGAGCGCGAGGAGCGCCTCGCCGACTTCGACATCGAGCTCGACGACTGGATCGAGCAGCCCGACTTCACCACCGCCGACCTCGACGACCTGGTGCTCCGCGCCTGCCGGCTGCTGGAGCTGCCGGAGGAGCTGGCCCACGCGTGGCGCCTGCTGCCGCGGCCGGTCTTCGAAGACGACGAAGCCTGGGCCGACGATCCGCCGCCCGACGAGGCCGCAGCCGACCCGCCGCAGCGCGACTCGGGGTGAGGGCGTTCTCCGGCCCACCCCACTCAAGCTCGTCATCCTCCGGCTTGTCCGGGGAATCCATGGCTCAGCTACCCACGCGTCTTGCGGCGGGTCGCGTCCGCGCGACCCGCTCCCACCGCGGTGCGGCCGACGGATGGATCCCCGCCACAAGGGCGGGGATGACGAGCAGGAGGGGGCCGGGGGAACTTGGCCAGGTCGCCTTCCCCCTGCGGCGCCGAACACCCCCCTCCCAAAGGTTCCGTTCCGCGCCCGCCTGTGGTATCCGGCGCGCCTCGTTTGCACATCGGTTCGCCATGGTTCGCCCGACGGACATCGCCGCACCCTTTGCCCCGGCCACGCGGCCGGCGACGACCGCGCCTGCGCGAACTACTCCCGCCGGCGCGGCTTGAACCTCTCGGGGTCTCAGCGAGACCTGCAATTGCGAACCGCGGCCGGCACAAGCTTCTACGAGAGATGCGTCAGGGGCGCCTTGCGGGCCTACAAGCTGACGCTTTCGCCGCTGATCGGGCGGCAGTGCCGCTTTGCTCCGACCTGTTCGGAGTACGCCGCTGAAGCCCTGATCGGGCACGGCCCTGTGCGAGGAACCGTCCTCACCGTGCGCAGGCTGTGCCGATGTCATCCCTGGGGCGGCGCGGGCTGGGACCCGCCGCCGCCGCCGCGCCGCAAGGCCGACAGCCCGGACGGGCAGGCCGGGGCGCGCGACTGGAAGTGTGAAGAACCATGATCGACCTGATTTTCCCCGACGGCTCCAAACGTGAGTTCGAGCCCGGGACGACGGGCAAGCAGGTGGCGGCCTCGATCGCCCCCTCGCTGGCCAAGCGCGCCGTCCTGATCAAGCTGGACGGCGAGCTGCTGGACGTGGACCGCCCGCTGGAGCACGGCGGCAAGTTCGAGATCCTCGACCGCAACGCCCCCGACGCCCTGGAGACGATCCGTCACGACGTCAGCCACATCCTGGCCGAGGCGGTGCAGGAGCTGTTCCCCGGCACGCAGGTGACCATCGGCCCGGCGATCGAGGACGGCTTCTACTACGACTTCGCCCGTGAGGAGCCGTTCAGCCTGGACGACCTCAGCAAGATCGAAGCGCGCATGAAGGAGATCGTCGACCGCGACGAGCCGATCGTGCGCGAGGTCTGGGACCGCGAGGAGGCCATCCGGCACTTCCGCGGCATCGGCGAGGAGTACAAGGCCCAGATCATCGAGGGCATCCCGGGCGCCGAGCCGATCACGGTCTATCGCCAGGGGAACTGGAAGGACCTGTGCCGCGGCCCGCACCTGCCGTCCACGAAGGCGGCGGGCAAGGCCTTCAAGCTGACGAAGCTGGCCGGCGCCTACTGGCGCGGCGATCACCGCAACCCGATGCTCCAGCGCATCTACGGCACGGCCTGGGCCAGCGAGAAGGACCTCGAGGACCACCTGCATCGCCTGGAGGAGGCCGAGAAGCGCGACCACCGCAAGATCGGCCGCGCCATGGACCTCTTCCACATGCAGGAAGAGGCCAAGGGGATGATCTTCTGGCACCCCAAGGGCTGGCAGCTGTACCGGAACGTCGAAGCCTACATGCGCCGCCGGCTGGACGACGACGGCTACCTGGAGGTCAAGGCGCCCCAGATCATGGACCGCGCGCTCTGGGAGCAGTCGGGGCACTGGCAGAAGTTCGGGAAGAACATGTTCACCTGCGAGACGGTCGAGGGCGAGGTCCTGGCCGTGAAGCCGATGAACTGCCCGGGCCACGTGCAGATCTTCAACCACGGCCAGAAGAGCTACCGCGACCTGCCGCTGCGCATGGCCGAGTTCGGCGCCTGCCACCGCTACGAGCCGTCGGGCGCCCTGCATGGCATCTTCCGCGTGCGCGCCTTCACCCAGGACGACGCCCACATCTTCTGCCGCGAGGACCAGATCGAGGCCGAGTCGACGAAGTTCATCCGGCTCTTGGAAAGCGTCTACCGCGACTGCGGCCTGGAGCTGCACGCGGTGAAGCTGGCGCTGCGGCCAGAGGAGCGGTTCGGCACGGACGAGAACTGGGACATCGCAGAGGCGAAGCTGGAGCGCGCCGCCCTGGCCGCCGGCATCCCCGCCGTCGAGATGCTGCCGAACGAGGGCGCGTTCTACGGCCCGAAGCTGGAGTTCCACCTGAAGGACGCCATCGGCCGCACGTGGCAGTGCGGCACGCTGCAGCTCGACTACGTCCTGCCCGAGCGGCTCGACGCCGAGTACGTGGCCGAGGACGGCTCCAAGCAGCGGCCGGTGATGCTGCACCGGGCGATCTGCGGCTCGATGGAGCGCTTCATCGGGGTGATGATCGAAAACTACGCTGGCGCGTTCCCGTTGTGGCTGGCGCCGACGCAGGTGGTGGTTGCGACGATCACGTCCGACGCCGACGACTTCGCCCTGAAGGCGGCGCAGCAGCTGCGCGCGGCCGGCCTGCGCGTGGAGACCGACCTGCGGAACGAGAAGATCAACTACAAGATCCGCGAGCACAGCCTGGCCAAGGCCCCGGTGATCGCCGTCGTCGGCCGCCGTGAGGCGGAAGAGGGCAAGGTCGCCCTCCGGCGCCTGGGTTCCGACGGCCAGCAGATCCTCACGCTGGGTGAGGCCCTGAACGTTCTTGCCACGGAGGCGACTCCGCCCGATCTTGCCCGTGCGGGGAACGTCGGAGAGACCGGCCGGGGGGCCGGTGGGTTGGAGGCTGGATGAACAGCATCGCCGCGCCGATCCGCGCCGCCGAGGCTGAGGCCGTGGCCGCGCCGGACCTGATCCGGCCGCGGCCCACCGTCTCGGTGGTGATGGTCGCCTACATGACCGGCGAGGTTCTGACGAAGAGCCTCGACTGCGTGCTGGCCGACCCCGCGGTGGACGAGCTGGTGGTGGTGGACAACGGCTCCAGGCCGGCCGAGGCCGAGCACCTGCGCGCCCTGGCCGCGCAGGACCGGCGGCTGATCCTGAAGACCGGCCACGGCAACATCGGCTTCGCCAAGGGCGCCAACCTGGGCGCCCGCACGGCCAAGGGCGACGTGCTGGTGTTCCTCAACCCCGACGCCTTCCTGCAGCCTGGCTGCGTGACCGCCCTGGCGCGCGAGGTCGAGGGTCGGCCGTCGCCGTGCCTGGTCGGCGGCCGCGTGCTGAACTCCGACCGCAGCGAGCAGCGCGGCGCGAGGCGCGGCGAGATCACGCCGATCAGCGCGCTGCTGTCGATGAGCGGCCTGGCGCGCCTGGCGCCCGGCCTCGACCGCTACGAGGTGCACCGCGAGGGCGACGCCGTCCCCAGCCAGGCGATGCCGACCCCCACCATTTCCGGCGCCTGCTTCTGCATGCGGCGCGAGGACTTCGACCGCGTGGGCGGCTTCGACGAGGGCTATTTCCTGCACGTCGAGGACGTCGACCTCTGCTGGCGCGTGCGCCGGGCGGGCGGCGAGGTGCTGTTCCACCCCAAGGCCGAGGTGGTCCACATCGGCGGCACCAGCCAGACCAGCCCGCTGAAGGTGGAATTCCACAAGGGCGTCGGCCTCGCCCGCTACTTCCGCAAGCGCGCTGAAGGCCCCGTGGAAGGCGCCGCCGCCTGGCTCCTCTCGCCCCTGGTCCTCGCCGCCGCCGTGGTGCGGCCGCTGCTCTGGCGGCTGACGGGAAGAGCGGGCTAGGGCGCTCTAGGGAACCGCCACCGGCATCGGCTGCGCCTTCGGGAACCCACCCGCCTTGCCGACCGACGAGGCCACCTTCTTGCCGAGCAGGTCGGACGCCCAGTTCCCGATCTCGATGAGCTGGTCCAGGTCGTAGCCGGTCTCGAAACCGGCCCGCTCGAGCATATATACGAGGTCCTCGGTGCCGATGTTGCCCGTGGCGTTGGGCGCGAAGGGGCACCCGCCCAGGCCGCCCACCGAGGCGTCCAGGATGTCCACCCCGGCCTCGACGCCCGCGAAGGCGTTGGCCAGGCCGGTGTTGCGGGTGTCGTGGAAATGCAGGCGCAGCGGGATGTCGCCGGCGGCCGTCTTGGCCAGTTCGACCCGGCGGCGGACCATCCAGGGATCGGCCACGCCGATGGTGTCGGCCAGGGCGATCTCGGCCACGCCGGCCTTGGCGGCGGCCTGGACGATCTGGACCACCCGCTCCTCGGGCACCTCGCCCTCGAACGGGCAGCCGAAGGCGACCGAGACGGTGACCGAGATCGGCGGATCTTCCGGACGGCGAGCTCCGGCGATGCCGGCCATGGCGGTGATCTGCTCGTCGACGCTGGCGCCCTGGTTGCGGATGCCGAAGCCGTCCGAGGCGCAGACCACGACGTTGGCTTCGTCGCAGCCGGCGTCCAGGCAGCGCTCCCAGCCGCGCATGTTGAGCACCAGCCCGATGCGCGAGCGGCCGACCTTGTGCGGCAGCGCGGCCATGATCTCCTCGGCGCCGGCCATCTGCGGCACGCGCTTGGGATTGACGAAGGAGACCACCTCCATGCGCCTGGCGCCGGCCGCCTCCAGGCGCTGGATCATCTCCAGCTTCTGGCCGACCTCGAGCAGCGTCTTCTCGTTCTGCAGCCCGTCGCGCGGGCCCACCTCCACGATCTCGATACGCCGGCTCATCGTCTCACCTCGTTCAGCACCTCGGGCGCCACATAGACCCGGAGGGTCATTTGATCGCCCTTCGAGTAGTTGATCCCGCTGATACGGGCGACAAGGACGGCCGTTCCGTGGCGGGAGTCGAGCGCCTGCTGGAACGCGGCGTCCTCCTTCTGCTCGACGATGGCGGGCCGGCCCTCGACCACCGCCTGGGCCGCCTCGGCCGGACCGTCCAGTTCGGTGGCGGTGCCCAGCGCGAAGACCAGGCTGGGCTCGGCGTAGCCCGCCACGGCCACCGGCGCCTCGGCGATGCCCTGGCGCGGCAGGAGGCGCGTGGTCTCCAGCGCCTGCTCCAGCCGCGCCGAGAGCCAGAGCGGGTCCAGCCGCGGCGCGAAGGCGGCGGCCAGCGCGCCGTGGCCCAGGACGGCCAGCCCCAGGGCCGACAGCAGGGCGGCCTGCGGCGCCTGGCGCACCAGCAGGTAGGCGCCGACCGCGCCCGCCGCGGCGAACAGCCCACCGGCCAAGGTCGCGGCCCAGGCGTCGCCGGGCGTCCCGTAGAGCGACAGCAGGTAAAAGACCGCGCCCGCCAGCACGAGGCCGAACAGCGCCACGAGCCCCGCGCCCAGCCAACGCGCGACCGCGCCGATCGGCTCGGCCAGCGCCCGCGCCGCCAGCCAGGCCAGGGCGCCGTAGGCCGGCATCAGGTAGTGCGGCAGCTTCGTCGGCAGCGCCTCGAAGACGATCCAGGTCGGCAGCAACCAGGCCAGGGCGAACCGCACCCCGGGCTCGCGGCGATGGCGCCAGGCGGCCACCGCGGCGGCCGGCAGCAGCAGCGTCATTGGGAACGACAGCAAAGGCGTCAGCAGCAGGTGGTAGCCCGGCGGCGCGCCATGGCTCTCCTGCCCGCCGGCCAGCTTGGGCGCGAGATCGGAGCCCACCGCCTCGGACCAGAAGCCGCCGTCGGTCGCCACGGTGACCGCGCCGGCCCAGGGCCCGACCACGGCCAGCACGATGATCAGGCCCCACCACCACTTCAGGCCGGCCAGCCAGCCGGTGCGGCGCTCGGAGATCGCCAGCACGATCATCGCCAGGAACGCCACCATCGGCCCGACCGGACCCTTGATCAGCATGGCGCCGGCCAGCGCCCCCCAGAAGATCCAGACCGCCCGTCGGCCGGCCGGCGGTCCGCCCCGCTGTGCGGCATAGAGGCGGGCGAGGGCGGCGAGCGCCAGGGTGGTCGTCCCTGTCAGCGCCGAATCGGTCTTGGCGATGAAGGCCTCGGTCGAGACCAGCAGGCAGCCGCCCAGCATGGCCCCGGCCAGCAGCGCCGTGCGGCGGTCGAAGAACCCTGCGGCGCCCCAGGCGCAGGCGGCGGCGGCCAGCATGGCGCCCAACAGCGACGGCAGGCGGTAGGCCCAGATCTGCCGCGCCTCGGGACTGGAGGTGAGGGTCACGCTGGCGGCCTGCAGCCAGTGGATGCCCACGGGCTTCTTGAAGCGTGGCGCGTCCTGGAAGCGGATGACGACATAGTCGCCGCTCTCCAGCATCTGGGCGGTGGCCTGGGCGAAGCGCGCCTCGTCCCTGTCGAGCGGCGGCATGGCCACCAGTCCCGGCAGGCCGGCCAGGAAGGCGATGAAGGCGGCGAGCGCCGGGCCCCGCCAACCGCCGCTCCATTTCGTCAGGACCGCATCCAGCGTCATGGCCTGGGTGATAGCACGATCCTTTCTCCTGCCATGTTTTCCGCTATGAGCGGGGCGATGGCTTCTGCGCCCGACATCTCCGTGGTGGTCCCCGTCTTCGACGAGGAGGGCGCGGCGCCCGCCCTGGCGCGCGAGATCGCCGCCGCGTTCGCCGGCCGTTCGTACGAGATGATCTTCGTCGACGACGCCAGCCGCGACGGCACGCGCGCGGCGCTGAAGGCGCTGTCGGCGGAGATTCCACAGCTGCGCGTCCTGGCGCACCGCGCGAACTCGGGCCAGAGCCGCTCGCTGCGCACCGGCATCCTCGCGGCGCGCGCGCCGGTGGTGGTGACCCTGGACGGCGACGGTCAGAACGATCCGGCCGATGGCCCGAAGCTGGTGGACGCGCTCACCGCCGGCGGCCCCGACCTCGCCCTCGTCGGCGGCGAGCGGGTGAAGCGCCAGGACAGCCAGGCCAAGAAGTTCGCCTCGAAGATCGGCAACGGCGTGCGCAAGCGGCTGCTCAAGGACACCGCCAACGACACGGGCTGCGGCCTGAAGGCGATGCGGCGCGACGCCTTCCTGCGGCTTCCCTACTTCGACCACATCCACCGCTACCTGCCGGCGTTGATGCTGCGCGAGGGCTACCGGGTGGAGTTCCGGCCCGTGAACCACCGCCACCGCCAGACCGGCGTGTCGAAGTACACGAACTTCGGCCGCCTGATGGCCTCGCTCAGCGACCTGTTCGGCGTGATGTGGCTGCAGTCCCGCGCGCGGAACCCGCAGGGCGTCGACGAGGTCTAGGCCGGCACGCGGCCCAGCGTCTCCTTCGCTACCGCGATGCCGGCCTCCATCATGCCGGCGACGGTGGGCGCGATCTCGTCGGGCAGCACGTCGGCGGTCCAGATCAGACGGCTTTTCCCGCCGCCCCGGTCCTCGACCACGAAGCTCGCTGAGTGGTGGGTGAAGCGATCGGTGCGGACCGAGTAGGCCAGGCGGCGCGCGTCGTGGTCGCAGCCCAGGAACAGCTCCTTGGCCACCATGCCGTTGCCGAAGGTGACCATGCGGGCGCCGGGAATCAGCTCGACGTTGGTGACGAAGCCCGGTGCGAAGCGGGTGTGGACCGCGCCGAAGTCGGCGACGGCGTCCCAGACGGCGGCGGCCGGGGCGTCGATGTCGGCGGTCTTGATGATGGTGGTCATGGGCGGCTCCTTCTCTTGGAGCCCAATCTGGCCACTCGCGCCGGCGGTTGCTGGCGGTTTTCGGCCAAGGTCACCCGATCAGGTGAAGCAGCTCAGGATCAGGGTGACGACGGCGACGTCGAAGAAGCGCGAGAGGAAGAGCAGCATTTGCCGGTCCGTGGTCGGTGGGCCCGAACAGGGTTAAGCAAGCCCGGCGCCACCCGGACCGAAGCCATGGCTCTTTTCTTCGACGCCCCCTGGTTCGACGGAAAACTCTCGGAAAGAGGGCTCTCACGCGCCGTCCTGGCCGCGGTGGCGGGCCTGTCCGAGGACGAGCTGGCGCTGGTGTTCAAGGACCAGAGGGAAGTTTCCGCCGGGCAGGTGGCGGCCTTTGCCGAGCTGCTGGGCGTGACGGCGGTCGAGGTGGCGAACCGGGCCGGGGTCTCCACGCCGTCGCCGGACGCGGGTTCGCCGGCCGACAGGCGGATCGCCGAGCTGGAACGGCGGGTGGCGGCGCTGGAGACCGAGATCGCCCGGCTGCGGGGCGACGACTAGCTCAGACGTCTTCGCGGGTGGCGCGGCCGGCGCGGGCGCGGCGGTCGAAGCTGCCGGACCATTCGGTGCGGTTGTAGGCGCTGCGGGCCTGGTCCATCAGCGCGGGGCCGGCGCGCAGGCCCCGGCGCTCGCCGTGTTGGCCGATCACCTGGGCGGCGAACTCGGCATAGCCGCGCGGGCGTTCGTCGCGGAAGCTGCGCGGCGGCTCGACCGGCGTGATCGGGATCGGAAGATTGGACGCGACCGCGGCCCGGGCCTCTTCGGCTCGGTCGGCTTGGGTCCTCGACGCGCCTCGCGCCGAGACCGCGCGCTGGATGCGGTCAATCCGGGACATTGTGTCGCACAACCTGCAATGAGCAGGCCACAACTCAGCCTTTCGCTAGCTTGTCCAGCTGAGCTTGCATCTCGGCCATCTGCTTGCGCAATAGGGTTAACGCCTCATCGGGGCCGGATTCACTTTTTGTCGCAGGCGTCGGCGCGGGCTCCTCGGCGCGCTGCGCGGTCGGCGCATAGGCGAAGGGCGAGAACATCTTCATCGCCCGGTCGAAGAGCTGGAGGTTCTGGCGCGCCAAGTCCTCGTACGCCGTCATGCCTCCGCCCTGGCCGAAGCTGGCCATCTGGGTGCGCAGGCGCTCCTGCTGCTGGGTGAAGCTGGCCAGGCTGAGCTCGAGGTAGCTGGGCAGGAACGCCTGCATCGAGTTGCCGTAGAAGCTGATCAACTGCCGCAGGAACTGGATCGGCAGCAGGCTCTGCCCCTGGCTCTCCTCCTCGAAGATGATCTGGGTGAGGACGGTGCGGGTGATGTCCTCGTTGGTCTTGGCGTCGTAGACCACGAAGTCGACGCCCTGCTTCACCATCTCGCTCAGGTGTTCGAGCGTGACGTAGCTGGACGATGCTGTGTTGTAGAGCCGGCGGTTCGCATACTTCTTGATGACGACGCGTTCGCCGCCGGTGGAACCGCCCTGGGCGTCGGAGCCCGTCCCTTGGGTATCGGCCATCCCTAATCCTTCACGCGGCCTGACGATGACTCACCGGCCTTTCTGCACCGCAGTATCGCGGATGCGAGCGCATAAGCAAATGGCATCAACCAATTGCACTTGCAGCCTTGCTCTCCCTGGGCGCGGAGCCGATAGAAGAGGCCTGGGCCGTCTCGAAAACCTCAGGATACGTCATGAGCGACATCGTCATCGTTTCCGCCGCCCGCACGCCGGTGGGCTCCTTCAACGGCGCGCTTTCGAGCCTGCCCGCCCATGAGCTGGGCAAGGTCGCGATCCAGGCCGCCGTCGAACGCGCCGGGATCTCCGCGGGCGACGTGGAAGAGGTGATCATGGGCCAGGTGCTGCAGGCCGGCGCCGGCCAGGGCCCGGCCCGCCAGGCGGCGGTGAACGCCGGCATCCCGGTGGCGAGCCCGGCCTGGAGCCTGAACCAGCTGTGCGGCTCGGGCCTGCGCGCCGTAGCGCTGGCGGCCCAGCAGATCGCGGAGGGCTCGGCCAAGATCGTGATCGCGGGCGGCCAGGAAAGCATGAGCCAGTCGCCGCACGCCCAGCAGCTGCGCGGCGGCCAGAAGATGGGCGACCTGGCGCTGGTCGACACCATGATCAAGGACGGCCTGTGGGACGCCTTCCACGGCTACCACATGGGCCAGACGGCCGAGAACATCGCCGCCCGCTGGCAGATCACCCGCGAGGACCAGGACAAGTTCGCCGTCGGCTCGCAGAACCGCGCCGAGGCGGCGCAAAAGGGCGGCAAGTTCAAGGACGAGATCGTTCCGGTGACCATCAAGGGCCGCAAGGGCGACACCATCGTCGACCAGGACGAATACATCCGCCACGGCGCGACCATCGAGGCCATGGCCGGGCTGCGTCCTGCATTCAACAAGGAAGGCTCGGTCACTGCGGCCAACGCCTCGGGCCTGAACGACGGCGCGGCGGCGCTGGTGCTGATGAGCGCCGACGAGGCCAAGAAGCGCGGCCTGAAGCCGCTGGCGCGCATCGTCTCTTGGGCTAACGCCGGCGTGGAGCCCGAGATCATGGGCACCGGGCCGATCCCCGCCAGCCGCAAGGCGCTGGACAAGGCCGGCTGGAAGGTCAGCGACCTGGACCTGGTCGAATCGAACGAGGCGTTCGCCGCGCAGTCGCTGTGCGTGGTCCGCGAGCTGGGCCTGGATCCGGAGAAGGTGAACGTCAACGGCGGCGCGATCGCCATCGGCCATCCGATCGGCGCCTCGGGCGCCCGGATCCTCACCACCCTGCTGCACGAGATGAAGCGCACCGACGCAACCAGGGGCCTGGCCACGCTTTGCGTCGGCGGCGGCATGGGCGTCGCAATGTGCGTGGAAAAGGTCTGATAGCCAGAACACCACGCTGACAGTGGTGACGGCGAGATAGGGAGACGGACTGAATGGCCAGGGTAGCGCTGGTCACGGGTGGAACCCGTGGCATCGGTCGGGCGATCGTCGAGCGGCTGAAGGCCGACGGGATGCAGGTGGCGGCCGGCTATTCCGGCAACGACGAGGCCGCCGCCGAGTGCGCCAAGAGCCTGGGCGTCATGGTGGTGAAGGGCAACGTCGGGAACTTCGCCGACTGCAAGCACGCGGTCGAGGCGATCGAGAAGGAGCTCGGCCCGGTCGACGTGCTGGTCAATAACGCCGGGATCACCCGCGACGGGGTGTTCCACAAGATGACCTCCGAGCAGTGGAGCGAGGTCGTCCGGGTGAACATGGACTCGCTCTTCAACATGACCCGGCAGGTGATCGAGGGCATGCGCGACCGCGGCTGGGGCCGGATCGTCAACATCAGCTCCATCAACGGCCAGAAGGGCCAGATGGGCCAGACCAACTACTCGGCCGCCAAGGCGGGGATGATCGGCTTCACGAAGGCGCTGGCGCTCGAGAACGCGCGCAAGGGCGTGACGGTCAACTGCATCGCGCCGGGCTACATCGACACCGAGATGGTGGCCGCCGTGCCCGAAAAGGTGCTGGAGGGCATCATCGCCCAGATCCCGGTCGGACGGCTTGGCAAGGGCGAGGAGATCGCCGACATGGTGGCCTTCCTGGCCGGCGAGCGTGCGGGCTATGTCACCGGCACGACCCTGGCCCTGAACGGCGGCCAATATATGGTCGGGTGAAGACCCTCTGGCCGTCCAAAAAGCGCCCCGATCCATAGGCATCTGCTAGCTTGGCATGACAGGTCAGCGGACGGCGTCGAGGGGGGTGATCTGCGCGGCGCTGATGGGCGTCGCGACCCTGGCGTTCGCCTCTATGGCCGACGCCGGGCCGGTGGATCGCCTCCGCGAGGGGCTGTTCCGAAACCGGGGCGCCGAGGCCACGACGCCGCCCGTCGCGCGCTATGTGTCCGAGGAAGGCCGGGTCTTCATCCTCGACCGCAGCCAGTCGACGCCGATGCTGAAGTACGACGACAGCCCCGAGGTCTGGGCGCTGGCGCCGAACCCCGCGCCGCGGGGCGACACGATCTACAAGAACGACCTGGGCGAGCCCGTGCTGCGCGTGACGCGGCTGGGCGGCTTCACCCTGTTCACCGACGAGCGACCCAGCGGCGAGGCCGTGTCGCTGGCCGGCGGCGGTTCGCCCCTGCGCCTGCCGGCGATGAGCCCGCAGGCGGTGCTGGAGCGCATGGGGCAGGCCTCGCTCCGCGCCAGCCGCGCCGCGCGCCGCACCCTGCTGTTCGAGGCCGAGGCGACGCCGGCGTCCTCGGCGCTGATCGCCGACGCGGCCATGGTCACCAGCGTGGCGATCATCCGCCTGTCGCAGCGCAAGGACGGCCGCGCCCTGCTGGGCCAGTTCAACAAGGTGCGCTTCCAGGAAGGCGCCAAGCCGCAGGCGTCGCTGAAGGGCGGCGTGCTGAGCATCACGGTCGCGCCGGAGCGCGGCCTGGCCGGCCGGCCCTCGTCGGACCGGATCATCAAGGTCGCCCGCGGGAAGTAGGGTGGCCGAGACCTAGCCTCGGAAGCTATCCTTCGCCTCGCGCACGGCGCCGAAGGCCTGCGCGTCCGGCTCGCCCGCCGCGCCCACCTTCGCCGCCAGCAGCGGCGCGCGCAGGAACGGGTTGGTCGCCTTCTCCAGGCCGATGGTGGTGGGCACGGTCCACTCGCCCTTCTCGCGGGCGGCGAAGATGTGGTCGGCCCGATCCTTGAGCGCCTTGCTGTCGTCCACCGACAGGGCGAAGCGGGCGTTGGACGCCGTGTACTCGTGGGCGCAGTAGACGGTGGTGTCGTCGGGCAGGGCGGCCAGGCGCTGCAGGCTGGCCCACATCTGCTCGGCCGTGCCCTCGAACAGCCGGCCGCAGCCGAGGGCGAACAGGGTGTCGCCGACGAAGGCGATTTGGTCGGCCGCGTCGAAATAGCTGATGTGGCCCAGGGTATGGCCGCCGGTCTCGATCACCTGGAAGGTCGTCGCGCCCAGCTGCACCGTGTCGCCGCCCTTCACTTCGCGGTCCAGCGGAGCGATGCGGGTCACCTCGGCGGGGCCGACGATCTGGCAGCCGGTGATGGCCTTGATGTCCATGTTGCCGCCGGCGTGGTCGGGGTGCCAGTGGGTGTTGAGGATCAGGTCCAGGTCCCAGCCCAGGTCCTCCAGTTCGCGCAGGACCGCGCCGGCCTCCGGCGTGTCGATGCACGCGACCTTACCGCTGGCCTCGTCTCGGACCAGGAAGCCGTAGTTGTCCGACAGGCATGGGAACTGGTGGACGATCAGCGGCATGACGGAACTCCTGGGGGCTCGCCGTTGATTTAGGCTGGCGGCCCGCCGCCGTCGAGCTTAGCCAAGCACCATGCGCCGCGACGTCCTCGAGCTTCGCCAGTTCTACGGGTCCGACCTGGGCCGGGCGGCGCGCGCCATGGTCGAGCGCAAGATCGCCGAGGCCTGGGGCGACGTCTCGGGGCTGGACGTGCTGATCGTGGGCTACGGCACGCCGTTCGCCGGTGACCTGCGCCCGCGCGCCCGGCGCGTGGTGGCGGCGATGCCGGCGCAGCAGGGCGTCGAGGTCTGGCCCGCCGACGGCAAGAACCTCGCGACCCTGACGCCCGAGGACAGCCTGCCGTTCCCCAACGCCCTGTTCGACAGGATCCTGCTGGTCCACGGCCTGGAGGAGAGCGGCGACCCGGTCACCCTGCTGCGCGAGGTCTGGCGGGTGCTGGCGCCGTCGGGCCGGGTGGTGGTCACCGTCGCCTCGCGCAACGGCCTGTGGGCCAACACCGAGAAGACGCCCTTCGGCCACGGCCGCCCCTACACCCGCAGCCAGCTCGGCGAACTGCTGCGTGAGGCCGACCTGGAGCCGTCGGGCTGGACCCGGGCGCTCTACGTCCCGCCGGTGAGCTGGCTGGCGCGCTGGGCCGAGGGCTTCGAGCAGGCGGGTTCGCGCCTGTGGCCGGGCTTCGCGGGGCTGCTGCTCATGGAGGCGGTCAAACAGACCTTCGCGGTGAAGCCACAGGGGCAACGGGCGCGGATCCGCGCGGCGCGGCCCGTATTGGCCCCGACGCCCGGCGCGGCGCCGGTTTCGCGGGCGCCCAGTGCGCCGGCCCTGCGAGACCGCTTGGCGCCGCCGCGGCGAAGGTCTTAGGTGTGACCAGGATTCGAGTGCCAACGGAGGCTTGAGCGGGGCATGAAACTGATCATTGCGGTCATCAAGCCCAGCCGCCTGGACGCCGTGCTGGACGCGGTCACCGAGGCGGGCGCCTCGGGCCTGACCGTCACCGAGGTGCGTGGCTACGGCCGGCAGCGGGGCAAGACCGAGGTCTACCGGGGCGCCGAGTACGAGGTGAAGCTGCTGCCGAAGGTGAAGCTGGAGATCGCCGTTCCGTCCGACATCGTCGAGCCGGTGATCGAGGCGATCCAGCAGGCGGCCAACACCAACAAGATCGGCGACGGCAAGATCTTCGTCCTCGACCTGGAACGCGCTCTGCGCATCCGCACCGGCGAGCAGGACGCCGCCGCGATCGCCGGGTGATCCCGCCCACCCCAGCCATGGCCGCGTTCGCCGCGGCCGCCTGGGCGCTGCTGGCCGCCGTCCCGGCCGCCGCGGCCGACCTGACGCCGGCCCAAGCGATCGAAGCCCTGAAACGCCACGTCTGCTTCAGCCGCACCTGGTGGGGCGACCCTTACGCGCGCCTGGGCCAGACGGTGACGGTGGATGTCCGCGTGGACGGCCGCACCGCCTACCTCTGGAGCGAGGATATGCGCGCGGTGCCGCGCGTGCGCCGCTGGGCCGACAGCTATGTGGTGGTGGGGCGGCAGGCGGGGCCGGTGGTGACCCAGCGGTCGGGCTACAACATCGAGCTGCTGCGCGGCGAGCCGGCCTACGAGCGCGAGCGCCGGCGCGTCTATGCCGCCCAGACCCAGCGCCTGCGCGTCGACCTGCCGACGGTCTGTGAGCCGAAGTTCGAGCCTGACAACGCGACCAAGCTTGAGATGAAGGCCACGCTGGTCGGCAGCCTCTCCACCGCGCTCGCCACCTGGGGCCGCCGCGCGCCGCGGACTGGTGTGCGGATGACGCTGGCGAACTTCGACACCGACTATCCCGAGACCTTCGCCTACCGCCAGGACACCGGGGAGGTGCTCCGCATCGGCCTCATGTCCAACGATCCGATGAGCTACACCGGCGGCGCCTATCGCCGGTACGTCGTCAGCCCCGTGGCCCCCGGCCCGGTGGCGATCCAGCTTCGCCGGCTGATCCAGCGGTATGGCGAGACGCGGGTGGTGACAGCGCGCTAGGCGGTGGCGGCTTCCCACCATCCCGGGGTCGGAAATTCACGCTCCAGCCTGAGAAACGCGTCTGGGCTCGGCCAGGCTGGAGGCCGATAGCGCGACGGATGGAATGCGGTGTCTTCCGTGAACGGACCGCAGACCGCTTCGATGTCCGACCAGAGCCGGAATATCTTCCGGCCGTCTGCAGCCGCCATCCCGACGCCGTGAGCTTTCGGGAGAAGGGCGGGCACGCCTTCCGTCCAGGAGGTCCAGGTGAAGGCGTCGGCGTCCGGAAGGACGACGTCCAGCGGAGCGACGAAGACATCCTGGCTGTGGTGCGCCAGAAATCGTTCGAGGCGAGGCGTCTGCATGCTGTCGTCCCAGACGGCCTGCCGGCAGGACAAGTCGCGCAGATCCCTCAAGTCAGCCGACAAGCCGCCCTCAAACGGCTCCCAGCACTCGCCGTTCAGGATGAGCGGCTGGTAAGACATGGGGCGGGTCGCATCGTTGAAGATTTGCGTCACGTGCGCGGCCATGGCCTTCAAGGCCGGAACATCCTCGCTGCCTGCCACCACGACATGGTCGCGGGTGACCGCCACGGCGACAGGTGCGCCTTTGAGTTGAAGCGCCACGAACAGTTCCGGCATCAACAGCCGGCTCGCGTCATAGCCGTCCTCATAGTTCGAAATGAGGAAGCCTGCGTCGGTTTGTTCGAAGCGAACCGGGCTGATGGCGATGAGGTTGTCCAAGGCCCGCTCGAAAAGCTCGTCGAAGGTCTTGCCCCAGGCTTCCAGCTTGCTGTGCGGAACAAGGGCCGTGCTGTTCGGCAGATTGATCGCCAGCAGGACGCCAAGCGGCCCCGCCAGCCGCCTGCAGGGTTGCCAGAGCTCCAAGTCGGGAGGCTCGCTGTCCAACGCCATGACCTGGAGGTCGGTCATGCTGCGGACCAGGGGCAAGAGGCGCGGTTCCGCCTCGTCGAACGACTCGGCGAGATCGGCTTCCAGCACCGGTGCAATGATGCGATCGAGCTGTGCCGCCTGCGCAGCCCGCGGGTAGGTCAGCCACTCGCGATAGACGATCTCGAGGTGCAGAACATCGCCCTCCGGCTTCGTCCTGATCGAGAAGGACTGCGGATCGTAGGCGATCTCATGCGACCATCCGGTCGCCCGGAGGCGCGCCATGACCCGCTCGGCGAAACGATCCTCGGAACGGTCTCGCTTGAGAAAATCAAAGAGCGCCAACGCTTCGTCCCACAACTTGATGTGTGAAAACAAAACGCGAACATCCTTCGACAGTCAAGCTCTAGATCGACGCCCCTTCTTCGGCGCTTCAGCCTTCGGCAGCTCGACCTCTCCGAAGAGGTTCTGCTGGGGCAGGGCGTTGGGGGCGGGCTGGGGCTCGGCCTTGCGGCTCAGGAGGAAGAGGGCGGTCTCAGCGCGCCAGTTCTCGATGGGCTGGCGCGGGTCGATGGCGCGGACCGGCTTGCCCTCGGCCAGGGAGGCGCAGGCGTCGATGCGCAGCTCCAGCTGGTCGCACAGGGCCACGAAGTCGCGCAGCGTGCAGAGGTGGATGTTGGGCGTCGAGTACCAGGGCTCGGGCAGGGCTCCCGTCTCGGGCATGCGGCCGCGCGAGAGCAGCGCCCAGCGGACCTTCCAGTGGCCGAAGTTCGGCACCGAGACCACGGCCTGGTCGGCCACCCGTAGCAGCTCGGAGAGCACGTGCTTGGGGTCGCGCATCTGCTGCAGGGTCTTCGACAGGATCGCGTAGTCGAAGGCCCGCGTGGGGAAGTGGTCCAGGTCGCGGTCGCCGTCGCCCTGCACGACCGCCAGCCCGCGGGCCAGGCCGGCGGCGACGCCCTCGGGACTGATCTCCAGGCCCTGGCCGTCGACACCCTTCTCGCGGACCAGCAGGTCCAGCAGCTCACCGTCCTCGCAGCCGATGTCGAGCACGCGGGAGCCGGGCCGCACGAGTTTCAGGATCTCGGCGAAGTCCTCGCGGATGGCGCTCAAGCCAGACCCCGCGAATGGGATTGCGCAGCGAGGAAGCCGCGCAGCGTCTGGTCCAGCAGCGGCTCGTCCAGGAAGAAGGCGTCGTGGCCCTTGTCGGTCTGGATCTCGGCGAAACTGGCGCGACAACCGGCCCCGTTCAGGGCGCGGACGATGTCGCGGCTCTCGGGCGTCGGATAGAGCCAGTCGGACGAGAAGGAGAGCACGCAGAACTTCACGTGCCGCGCCTTCATGAACGCCTCGGCGAGCACCCCGCCATGCGTGGCGGCCAGGTCGAAGTAGTCCAGCGCCCGGGTGATGTAGAGATAGCTGTTGGCGTCGAAGCGATCGACGAAGCTGGTCCCCTGGTGGCGCAGGTAGCTCTCGACCTGGAAGTCGGCGTCGAAGCCCCAGGACAGGCCGTCGCGCTGCAGCTCACGGCCGAACTTCCGTTGCAGGGCGGCCTCGGACAGGTAGGTGATGTGCGCGGCCATGCGCGCGACGGCCAGGCCCTTCTCGGGGCGGACGCCGGCCGTGAGATAGGCGCCGTTCACCCAGTTGGGGTCGGCCATGATCGCCTGGCGGCCCACCTCGTGGAACGCGATGTTCTGGGCCGAGTGGCGCGCGGCGGCGGCGATGACCACGGCCGAGAACAGCTTCTCGGGATAGTCGGCCGCCCACTGCAGCACCTGCATGCCGCCCATGGAGCCGCCGATGGCCGCGAACAGGGTGTCGATGCCCATGGCCTCGATCAACATGGACTGCGCGCGGACCATGTCGCCGATGGTGATGACCGGGAACGTCAGGCCGTAGGGCGCCTTGGTGGCCGGATCGATCGACGCCGGGCCGGTGGTGCCCATGCAGCCGCCGACCACATTGGTGCAGATGATGAAGTAGCGCTCGGGGTCCAGCGGCAGACCGGGGCCGACGAAGCGGTCCCACCAACCGGGCTTGCCGGTGACCGGGTGGGTCGAGGCCAGGTGCTGGTCGCCGGTGAGCGCGTGGCAGACGAGGACCGCGTTCGACCGCGCCTCGTTCAGGCGGCCGTAGGTCTTGTAGGCGATCTCGAGCGGCGCGAGCCTGGCGCCTGAATCCAGGCGCAGCGGCTGGCCGGCCGGGAACCGCCAGGTTCCGCCGCCGATCTCGATCCCCGCCTTGATGGGGCCCTGCGCCGTCATGGCCGCCTTGGACCGCCTCGTCCCACCGGTGTCAATGGGTTGCAGCAGAGCCGGCCTAGGCTATGGAGGGTAAGGGTTAGGGAGAGCGCATGGATCGGTTGATCCTCCTTAGGCACGGCAAGGCCGAGGCCGATTCCGTCAGCGGCGACGATTTCGACCGGCGCCTGGCGCCGCGCGGCGTGCGCGAGTCGGCGGAAATGGGCGCGCAGCTGGCCGACATGGGCTTCAAGCCGGACGTGGCGCTGATCTCGACGGCGGCGCGGACCCGCGACACCTGGGAGAGCGCCGGCGCCGCCTTTCCGGGCGCCGAGGCGCGCTTCGACGACCAGCTCTATCATGCGGACTCCGGCACGATCCGCCGGGCCGCGGAAGCCGCCGGCGCGAGCTGCGGCACCGTGATGGTGGTGGGCCACAATCCCGGGATGCAGGAGCTGACGGTGCGGCTGCTCATGGAAGGCTCGGCGCCGTCCGGGCTGGTCGCCAAGGCGCAACGCAACTTCCCGACCGCGGCCGCCGCTGTGTTCCTGTTCGACGCCAACGGCCGACCCCACTTCGACGGCCTGTTCTATCCGGAGCGCTGAGCGTTGCGCATCTACAAGATCCTGCCGCGGGCCGAGTGGGAGGCTGCGCAGGCCGCCGGGCGGTTCGAGGGCTCGGCCATCGACCACCAGGACGGCTATATCCACTTCTCGACGGCCGCCCAGGCGGGCGAGACGGCGCGGCGCTACTTCGCCGGCAAGCCGGGCCTGCTGGTGCTGGAGGTCGAGGGCGACGACCTGGGCGACGCCCTGAAGTGGGAGCCGTCGCGCGGCGGCGATCTCTTCCCGCACCTCTACGCGCCGTTGCCGGTGGAACGCGTGCTGGCGGTTCATGAGGCGCCCCTGGGCGAGGACGGCGCGCCGGCGATGCCGCAATGACCGACCTGCACGGCCTCGCCACCAAGGCGCTGCACGCGCTGGACCCCGAGGATGCGCACACCGCGGCTCTGGCGGGCCTGAAGCTGGGCCTGGGGCCGCGCGCGCCGGCCGAGGACCCGATCCTGGCCACCGAGGTGGCGGGGCTGAGGCTGCCCAATCCGGTGGGCCTCGCGCCCGGCTTCGACAAGAACGCCGAGGTGTTCGGGCCGATGCTGAAGGCCGGCTTCGGCTTCGTGGAGTGCGGCACCGTCACGCCAAAGCCGCAGGCGGGCAATCCGCGGCCGCGCCTCTTCCGCCTGAGCGAGGACCGGGCGGTGATCAACCGCATGGGCTTCAACAACGAGGGCCTGGAAGCCTATGCCGCCCGTCTCGCGCGGCGCGGGCCAGGGGTGGTAGGCGCCAACTTCGGGGCCAACAAGGACAGTGAGGATCGGATCGGCGACTACGTCACCGGCCTGACGCGGCTGTGGGGCCTCGCCAGCTACTTCACGATCAACATCTCCTCGCCCAACACGCCGGGCCTCCGCGCGCTGCAGACGAAGGCGGCGCTGGACGAACTGCTGGGCCGGGTGATGGAGGCCGCCGCCGGGCTGCCCGCCGCCGGCCGCGCACCGATCTTCCTGAAGGTCGCGCCCGACCTTGAGGACGGCGAGGTCGAGGCGATCTCGGACAGCGTGGCGGGCCACGGCCTCTCGGGCGTCATCGTCTCGAACACCACCGTCGGCCGCCCGACGCTGCGTTCGGCGCATGCGGGTGAGGCCGGCGGGCTGTCGGGCGCGCCGCTCCTGGGACTCTCGACACAGGTGCTGGGGCAGTTCCGGCAGGCGGCGGGCGGGCGATTCGTGCTGATCGGCGCCGGCGGGATCGCCTCGGGCGCCGACGCCTACGCCAAGCTGCGCGCCGGCGCGGCGGCGGTGCAGCTTTATTCGGCGCTGGCCTTCGAAGGGCCGGGCCTGGTGGTGCGCATCAAGCGGGAGCTGGCCGCCCGCCTGCGGACCGAAGGCTTCGCCTCGGTGGCGGAGGCGGTCGCGGCGGGTTAGCCTGCGCGTTCCGGACCTTACGTTGCCGCCGCGGCCACGCTGCACTAAGTCGGGAGGACGATGGCGGACGCACCGACCGAAGCTCCCGAGCGGAACCGGCGCCGCCGCCTCTTCTGGCCCGGCGGCCTCTCGGCGCGCCTCCTGGTGCTCACCGTCGTGTTCGCGGCCCTGGGCGGGGCGATGGCGATTCCGCCGGCCATGGCGGCCTATGAGAAGCAATGGCTGCTGGACCGGGTGCGCGCCGCCGAACTGGCCTCGCTCGCCGCCGAGGTGGCGCCCGACCGGGTGGTCTCCGAACAGCTGAAGACCCAACTCCTGGAAGGCGCGGGCGTGGAGATCGTGGCGGTCTCCAACGAGGGCGTGCGCCGGCTGGTGTTCGCGCGCTCGCGGCCGGCGAAGGCGCCCTACCTCGTGGACCTGCGGCCCAAGGCGACGGGGCTGGCGCTGTTCGCACCCTTCCAGACCCTGCTGGGCGACGGCGGGCGGGTGCGCGTGGTGGCCGAGCCGCGCTTCCGGCAGGCCGACTTCATCGAGTTCGTGGCCACCGACACCGAACTGAAGCGCGCGCTGGCCAGCTACCTCTGGCGCCTGGTGGCGATCGTGGCGGGGGTGGCGGCGCTGGCCGGCGTCATCGTCTACTTCGCGCTCAACCTCTTCCTGGTGCGGCCCATGCAGCGGATCACCTTCGCGATGGAGCGGTTCCGGGCCAATCCGGACGATCCGGCCGCCGTGGTCCAGCTTTCGGGCCGACGCGACGAGATCGGCCGCGCCGAGACCGAGCTCGACCTGATGCAGGGCGACCTGCGTGTGGCGCTGAACTCGCGCGCCCGGCTCGCGGCGCTGGGCGAGGCGGTGGCCAAGATCAACCACGACCTGAAGAACATGCTGACCAGCGCCCAGCTCGCCTCCGAGCGGCTGGCGGCGTCGAAGGACCCCAAGGTCAGCCAGGCGCTGCCCCGCCTGGAGCGAGCCCTGGACCGGGCCGTGAAGCTGGCCGCCGACGTGCTGGTCTACGGCAAGACCCAGGAGGCGGCGCCCGAGGCCCATCCGGTGGGCCTTTCCGAGGCGCTGAAGGAGGCCGCCGCCGAGGCCCGGCTGACCGACGCCGGGGTGAAGCTGGTCTCCAAGGTGGCCGCGTCCGACCAGGTGGTGGCCGACCCGGACCAGTTGCACCGCATCCTGGTCAACCTGCTGCGCAACGCCCGCCAGGCCATCGAGCACCAGGAGGGCCGGGTCGGCCCGGGCCGCGTCGAGGTCTCGATGGAGGCCCAGGCGGGCGCGAGCCTGATCCGCATCTCCGACGACGGGCCGGGCGTGCCGCCGAAGATCCGCGAGCGCCTGTTCCAGCCGTTCGCCGGGTCGGGCCGGCCGGACTCCACGGGCCTGGGCCTGGCGATCGCCCGCGAGCTGGCTCAGGGCCACGGCGGCGACCTCACCCTGTCGGTGACGGGCGAGCAGGGCACGGTGTTCGAACTCCGCCTGCCGGGAACCCCGCCGCCGAAGGCCCGGGCGCGGCGGGCGAAGGCGGAGGGGTAGGGGGTCTTCGCGGACGCACGGGGATGGGTCCCCGGGTCGAGCCCGGGGATGATGCGCTGAGATGTGAGCGGGCCAGTCCCAACCGCTGTCATCCCGGTTTTCGCCGCAGGCGAAGACCGGGACCCCGATCATCCAGGTTGAAGGCGGCGTGCGGCGGCCGAGGCTGCGAGCGATCTTCGGGCTCAACACATCGGGGTCCCGGTCTTTGGCTTCGCCAAAACCGGG